>ERZ779877.20-NODE-20-length-188195-cov-4.124386_pt1 | contig 188195 bp, 174 predicted proteins | sample MGYA00511556_ERZ779877 | MGnify/ENA primary metagenome ERZ779877 (study PRJEB29588, sample SAMEA2159338) | human gut metagenome | biome: human gut; feature: human-associated habitat; material: faeces | place: Denmark | collected 2008/2010 ... | reverse complement strand
GTTGCTGCCGCCGCAATCGGCTGTGATGAGGATGTCCTTGGCCATGGGGTAACGCTCCTTTCCGACAGTTCTCCACCATGTACGTATGCTGTTGACGGTGAACTCGCCGGTGTCGTAGCTGATTCCGACAGATACGAAGCCGTTGTTGTCGCCTACATCATAGATGCCATATGGGGTCGCGCGTCCTCCGGGCCCCTCGAAATCATGATCCAGAACTTCGCGTGGATCACCTTTGTGCCGGTATTCCCTCCCCTTGTTGGCATAGTTCCCGATCCATTCCTTCTTCTTGGCGTCGACTGAGATGACCGGCCTGCCGGCGGCGATGTACGCCATGCTCTCCTGCTGTATGAATCTGAACTGGGCGTCGCGGTCCGGGCCGGGCTCGATGACCTTGATGTACCTCCTGTTCTGCTGGAGGCTGAATCCAGCCTCCTTGAGCAGAGTCCCGACCGTCTCACGGCTTATCGGATAGCCCATCGCCCGCAGTTCGCGGGCGATGTCCTCGGTCCCCTTCGTGGTCCATGTCAGCGTGCTCTCGGGATTTCCGATCACGTTCCCGTCCAGTATGCCTTCGAGCTTCTCCATGATGTCCGGATGTGTCTCGGTGATCCTCTTGCGCCCGCCGCCGGGACGCCGGACACGTCCGGCGTCCTCGATGCTGGATCTCGCACGGGCGTCCTTGGGGGCTTCTCTCGCCTCACGACGTCCGGCGGTTATGGTCTGAGGTGTCGTCCCCGTCATCTCCGAGAGTGCTTTCGCGGATCCCTGGCCCAGCATCAGCGAGAGACTCCCGAGGAATATCCTTCTGCGTCTCTCGTCTAGCTCGGGCATCATCGTTCCTACGAATTCCTCTATCTCATCCTGGCTCGGGACAGAAGATGACATCATGTGGGACGATATAATATGATATAATTAAAAATTATTTTTTGGAGAATCCTCGTAGTGTTGCGAACGAAAATTTGGGAAACTCTCACAGGTCCCCCCACAGGTCCCCCACAGGTGGACCTGCAAGGGCCCCTGTTTTCATGGGAAGTTCCCATGGTTGTCACGGATCGAAGGAGGTTCTCCGATGACCGTCCCCAAGCTCTCAAAGGCCATGAGGGATGTGAAGAACCTTCTCCTCTCGGGATACTCAAGGCATGCCATAGCCAGCGAGCTCCGGATACCCAAGTCCAATGTCTACCGGATTGTTGACGATCTCGTCCACCTCGGCGAGGTGCGCCCCATCCCCGGTACCAAGAACCCCGTTTCCTACGAGGACCCGAAGATTGTTGATGCCATCTCCCCAAAGGGGGGATGCAACGGTGATTTCGGGAAATGCACCCACGATGCACAATCCCACAGGTCCTCTGGAAACTGGGTCGACGATCTACCGGACATCCGTCTTGACGGTATCAGTACGGACCGTACATGTCCTGAAGGGTATGTTGAGGCCCACAAGATCGGAGGCATCCGGTTTTTGGACTTCGTCTCCGAAGGGGAGTACGGGACTTTCCGTGACCCCAAGGGTTACACAACCGGGTTCTGGTATTCCAAGCCCAAGCGTATCAACGGCGTATGGATCTACAGCGGTGAGTTCCGTATCTTCAATCAGACCATCACCTTTGCCCTTCGCAAGGGTGACAAGGGCTCCAAGACATTCATGCTCTACCCGTCACGTATCTTTCTGGACCCGACCAAGTTCGAGTCCGAGGAGGAGGAGGCGACCGGCGTTTTCATCGACCGTGCCCTGTTCGTAGCCGGCGTCATGCGCCAGCTCGGATGGGATGTTCGTAATCCGGTCATCCGTGGGAAATTCGAGTATGCCATTCGTGGGCATCCGATAGTTGCCCATCTTCCCAAGGATTCTGTCGTCTCAGACGGTGACATCGAGGTCGACACGTCCTACGGAGAACCGGAGGCCGAGATGAAAGAGGTCTCTGATTGGGAGAAGGTCCAGATTTTCGCCAACATGCCGTCGGAGATTCTTTCTCTTCGGGACAGAGCCACTACAGCCGACTCCAGACTCGAGACAGCAGCCAGGGCACTGGTTACCCACCAGACTCGTCTGGACAGTCTGGACCTCACCCTGGACCGTGTCATCGGGATTCAGGAGAAGCAGATCACTCCACTGTAGTTGCTGTCGTGGAACCGCTCTCGGCCCTGACGAAGATGAGGATGTACGAGATCGTTCCACATGTCTCACATACGACGGTACGGACTTTACGGGCAACAAGTACAAATTTGATGCGGCAGAGGCACACCAGGTTCTACTGTCTGGACATCGAATACATCAGATCCTTCGGCGACAGTGACCGAACTGACATCTTGTCGGGGTACGGGATGTCGTTCCTTCGATACCGATCCCTAGTTCTCATGAACCATAGATGAGCATCATCTCGTCGCGGATGGAGTCAATAAACGAATCGCCCGCATCGCTGGGAAGGATGTCCACATCCTTTTCCAAGGCCCTGTTCAGCCTGACATACAATCTCCCGATCCCGAGGTAGCTGTCGATCCTTTCGGACTCGACGACCACGTCCACGTCGCTCTCGGGTGTGGCTTCACCGCGGGCATAGGAACCGAACAGGTAGATCCTCTCGATCCCCATCTCATCGGCTATGGGTGCGACTATCCTGCTGATCTCCCCGATGGAATACACTTTCCTGTTAGGTTTTACCTCGGACCCCATCGGATGCTCACGGTGACGAAAAGTGGGTGAGCGTATTTAGGAATGGCCATTTTCTCCTGCTGGATCGTCCTGTTCAGGACTCCACATGGCGCCTGATCTCGGAGGCCACGCGGTCATCCTCCTGTCCGAAGAGCTCGTAGGCGCTCATGACGCAGCCCGAGAAGTCTCTGTAAGCTGCCCTGATTGTCTTCCCGTGCCCGTATAGGCCGAGATCTTCGTTGCTGATGAACAGCCCGTCTGATCCCTTGGTCGCAACCACAGTCATCGGGATATTCAGGTGCATGGTGTCCTTTCCGTACCTCAGAACGCTTATTTGGAACGGCCTGCCCGATTCGATGCCGGCCTTAATAGACTCGAGGACCGGATCCCTATGAAGGCGGGGAGCCGCGGGACTACGGTTGGTTGACACCGGGCTGCGTCCGAGGATTCTCATAGATCATCATTGGACGTACCGATATAAAGGGGTCCCCATTAGAATTGCACCATCTGTCCTGAAATATACGACTTCATCCCGTACGTTTTAATGGACCGGTATGATTCCAAGAAGGGGTTCTTCGGGAGAATATGGCACTGCCAAATAGAGGTGTATGCATCCTGAATAAAAGAATTAAAAATGCAACATAAGGCCTGACAAGACTCCTGAAGGATGCCTCGCAGCTGACAGATGAGGTCTTCACATGTAGATTTCGATGATCTTGTAGTTCTAAACCCCTGAATCTTTACTTTTCTGCCTAATCGGTTAGACGGCGAGAATCTGCCTGACTTTCGAATCGTGGAAAAAGCTTAGATTCAGGAAGATGACGGGACTTCTGGATCGATATTGCCTTCTGAAACCGGCGGCCACATGCGGTCGATGTACTTCGTCAGGATGGCGAACCATACAGCCTCCACGATGAGCGACACCACGCACGGCAGCACCGCCTCGGGCATGGTTGCGGCGAACAGCCCCATCGTTAGACTTGCGGACATGCCACTGTTCTTCCAATAGCAAAAGGAAACGTAATTCAAACTGTTGTCCCTATCGCAACCGAGCTTCTTCATGGCCAGCACGAACACCGTGGAGACCAGGAAGATGCGGAACATGCAGGCTACGACGAGGCTGAGCACTATCATCGGCTCGGAGAAGACGAACTCCTGCCTGGATCCGAGCCCGACGAAGACGAGGATGAACATCATCAGGTTGATGAACAGGGTCTTCGGGGCCTGCTTCAGGTGCAGCCTCTTGATCGGGATCGTAAGGACGAACGGGATCAGTATGAACATCAGGATGTATCTGAGGACCTCCAGGGGGTTCACGGAGTTCCCGATGAGGGTGTGGGTGATCAGAGGGGTCAGTGCGATGGCTATGACGTAGATCACCGTCAGGGACAGCACCGCCAGCTTGGGGTCCGCCTTGAGGAACAGCGCGGAGGGGACGACGGAGATGGCGCAGGGTACGGCAGAGAGCATCACCCATCCGGTCCAGAGTGCCTGGTTGTCGATGAAGAACAGGCCGGTGAGCAGGGTGAACCCCGTGCAGATGCCGAAGCAGCAGACGAAGTTCACGAGTATTGGCTTCCTGTAGGTGCCGAAGTCGCTGCGGCTGAACCTGATGCCGTCCAGGGCAACAGCCATCTGGGCGATGAGGGCCAGCATCATGATTGTGGAGGCGTCGGGGCTCCCGAATCCGAAGACCAGCGCGAGCACTATGGCCACGGCTATCCAGACCTTGATGTCCTCCAGCACGTTCAGCAATGCCATGGATGACGCTATTCGGCATTTCGTATAAACGCCTTGCCGTTCGACGCCAGATAATGGTTTGACTGTTCAAACGTTCGGAGACACTAGGATTTACGAGACAAATGTCAGCGCGAGGTCCCGGTTGAGCCGAAGAACCTGATCACGTCGGCAACGGGGTCGTCCGACGGGACCGCGCCGATGTCCTTGGCGAACCTGGACGCGCGGTGGTCGAGAATCACGGCGACCCCTCTGTCCTCCTCCATCCTGATCAGCCTGCCCGTGGCCTGGTTGATCTTTCTCACCGCAGGGACCTGGCTTGTGTAAAGCCATCCCTTTCCCTTCCCGTACCTCTCGTCGAACCTGTCGCTCATCGCCTTCAGCTCCTTGGAGGGCGGCGGGAACGGGACGCCGACGATGATGGTGACGCAGAGCTCGTCCCCCGGGAAGTCGATCCCCTCGGCGACCGACCCTCCCAGGACGGAGAAGAAGACGCCGTTGCGCCCGCTCTTAAACCTCGCCAGGCTCTCGGCTGTCCTGCGCTGGTTGCCGGACTCCTCCCAGTACTTGGGGCGGTCGATGTGCCTCTCGAGATAGGGGCGCATCATGCGCATGAAGTTGTACGATGTGAACATGACCAGGGTGTTCCTCTCGGCGGCGTCGCAGATGTCCACAATCATCCTCTCGAGGCGGTTCTGCATGCCCGGGTCCGCCCGCATGTCGGCCTGCCTGGTCGTCACATCCCTGGCGTAGACCACAAGCTTGTTCTCCTTCGGGAACGGGGACGGGTACGTCCTGAACTTAGGGTTGTTGCCCAGCCCGAGGACCCTGGCGTACTGGTCCAGGGGCCGCAGCGTCCCGGACATGTGGAGCGTCCCGGGGACGGTGTTCAGGAACCTGGAGATCTCGGACGGCTCTATGCACGTGGCGCTCAGGTACTCGCCGTCCTTGTCCGTCTTGATCGTCCTGACGAACCTGTCGGACCCGGACGAGAACCACGACCTCATCCTGAGGGCCAGCTCCTCCACGTGGGAGGTTCTGTTGTCGCCGCTGGCGATGAGCTTCTCGGTCCTCGCCTCACCCAGGTCCAGCGCCCGCTCGACGGCGGACTCGAGGTCGGAGCGGGACATGCCGAACTTCCTCATCATGCGGTCCTCGATGTAGTCGTCCTCGAAGACGTAGCTCTCCTCGTTGAGGCCGAGCTTCTCGGTCGCGGCGGAGCGGATGCATGCCTTGAAGTACCTCAGGAACTCGTCCAGCCTGACGTCCATCCATATGGTGGGGTCGCGGTACGTCGGGCACTCGTCCATGGCGTTATCGACGATCTGCCTGTCGATGACGAAGGTCTCCGATCCCCTGGCGGCGTCGAGGAAGTTGTGGGCCTCGTCCACGATGACCATCATCCCCTTTGGGTCGCCGGACAGATCCATGTTCGCCATCAGGCTCTCGCGGATGTCCGGGTTGAGGATCTGGATGTACGGGGCGGCGATGACATCCATCTTGCGGAGAAGGAGCTTCTTGGCCTCGTATGGGCAGACGCCGAGCTTCTCGCAGAAGCGGTCCAGGTCGTCCGAGGACGGGATGTTCTCCCTGCAGTACCTCTCGATGTTGTCTATCTCGGTCTTGAGGCGGTCGTAGAACCTGCATCCGCCGGCCTGGCCCTTGATGCTCTTGCTCCTGCGGTCCTCGCACATCATGGAGAGGACGTTGGACGGTATGCTCTCGAATCCGCTCGTCCCCCTGAACAGCGGGCAGGACTTGTTCCTCCCTGTGAGGGCGATGCCGGAGACGCTCTTCACCTTGGAGATGGCGCGGAGCTCTTTCATGACGGCATCGGTCTGCGTTATCGTGCGGACGACGTAGACTATCTTCTTCCCGGTGGCCTTGCAGTGCTGCAGGGAGGCCGCGAGGGAGACGATGGTCTTCCCGGTGCCGGTGCCCGATTCGATCACGACGTGGCGCCCCTCGTCCAGGAAGGTGCGGATGTCCGAGATTATCTCGAGCTGGCATCCGCGGGGCTCGTAGGGCATGTACGGTGCATCGGTAATCTCCGCCGATATGGTCCTGGGCTCAGGGACCGCCCTGGAGGGGAGGTCGGTGATGCTGGACTGGCTGCTGGTGACGAGGCCGTCGGCGGTCCTTCCGCATCTGAGGCAGCGGTTGGACCCTGGGGCCAGAAGGCTCTTGCATCCGGGGCAGAACAGTCCTTGCATGCCAGGGCAATCGGGGAGGGGTACATAAGCGTTCACGGGGGGTGGCCGAAAACGTCCGCCTCCCGGTTCTTATATCCAGACTGTCCGGGATGGGCGCCGAAAACCCCTCCCTGCGGAATCCGCTCACAACAATGATATCCCCGGCCGACCATCCACTCCGGCGATGTGTGCTAAGGTGCTCATTCTGTCCGGTTCGCCTAGGAAGAACGGAAACACGGAGATCCTCTGCGAGAGGTTCGCCGCAGGCGCCCGCGATGCGGGGAACGAGGTGGAGGTCCTCCGCGTGTGCGGGCTCGACATCCACTACTGCACCGGATGCGACTCCTGCGTCAAGACCGGGAGATGCGTCCATAGGGACGACATGGAGGCCGTCAGGGAGAAGATGACCGCTGCCGACGTCATAGTGTTCTCGTCGCCCGTGTACTTCTACACGATCAGCGCCCAGATGAAGACCCTCATTGACAGGATGGTGCCGTTCTACACCAAGCTCCACGACAAGAGCATCTACATCATCGTGGCCGCCGCCGACCCCGACGAGTCGATGCTGGAGCTGGCCGTCGAGAGCTTCAGGGGCCTGACCAGGGACTGCATGGAGGGCGCAGTGGAGAAGGGCGTCATAAAGGCCACCGGCGTCTGGGAGAAGGGTGCCGTCGAGGGCACCGACTTCCCGAGGGCCGCCTACCAGATGGGAAGGGCCATCGAGTGAAAACCCCGGGACGGTCCGAGGTAAGGGTCAGTCGATGATCCTGAACCCGGATTCGTCCCCTTCCGCGTCGTAGCGGACGCCCCTGTCGTCCAGGACCGCGCGGATCGTCTTCATGTGGACGCCGTTGCCCACGTTGAGGAACTGGTTCTCCACCACAGCGTTGCCGTCGTACTGGGCTGTGGGATGGAACCCCAGGGGGAGGTGCGCTGTGTTGACCTGCATGGCGTACAGGTGCCCATCCCTGTCGAAGATCGGCCCTCCGGACTGCCCCTTGAGGCCGGGCGTGGAGGTCTCGACGTAGAGCCTCTCGAACTTCCCGTCCTTCGTCATCCCGAGGTTCAGCGTGCGGGTGTGCATCCCCTCGTTGGGGAACACGAGGTTGCGGGCGTCGATCTTAGGGATCATGAACCCCTTGGTCTTCTCGTCGAAGTTGGACTTGATGTCAAGGAACGAGTAGCCCATGCGGCAGATGCTCGTCCCGGGCCTGAGGTGCTCAGGGTCCTTGAGGACGGGGTACTCGGCAACCCAGTCGGGGTTGAACTGCTCAAGCTTCCCGACGGCGATGTCTATCTGCCTGTTGACGAAGATGCTGTTCATCCGGACCCTGTCCCATCCCCACCAGAAGGAGTGGTTGGTGATGTAGGTCGGGTCCGGCTTCACCTCCACCGGCGGTGCTCCCGGGAGCCCGCGGCGGGATTCGTTGAGCGCTGCGATCTCCTTCAGCTTGTTCTGGTCGGTCTGGAACTTCACCAGGGAGTCGAACAGATGCCCGGCGGTCATCGCCCAGCCCTCGCGGTTGAGGATTATGAACGTTCCGCACTCCGTCTTCACCGTGCCGTCCTGTAGGCGGGTTGAGACGATCACCGGCTTCGTGAACTCCATGACCTTCTGGCAGGCATCTGCGAACATGGTACCGACAAAGGGGACGCCGTATATAGGCTCTTAGAGCGGTCCGCCGCCGTTCCCGAACGCCTTCTCATAGACGCCGTCCATCTCGGGCAGGTGCACGATGTAGCCGACGGGCACCCTCATCCCTGTGGCCTCCATGACGGTCCTGGCCCCGTCCTCTCCGAATGCCCCGCAGAGCTCTATGCAGCCGATCCCCTCGGACTCCAGACGGGCGGCCTCCGAGCATGCCTCGTCCAGGTCCCTGACGCCCACGAAGACGCTGTCCCCGTCGCGGACCGAGGTCCTCTCGATGCCGTCGAGTCCATTGTTGATGAATATGAACGCGAACCTCATGGGCGCATGCGCGAAGTACCCGGATATACCGTTTTCCAACCTACCCGGATGCTGGACCCAACTCCTAAAATACGGGAGCGTAGATTGAGTCGGCGGTCGAAATGATTTCCAAGGAGGTTCAATACAGGATCTACGCCGGTACCCGCAAGGACGACTACACCGGATGGGAGAAGGTCGATGTCAATCCGGAGGAGTCCGACGACATCGATTTCTGGTCACTGAACCTCGGGAACGGATACTTCCTCGACAGGGTCACCAAGCGCGTCAAGGGGATCCTTGGGACGAAGAGGGTCAAGTTCAACAGCATCCGCAGGGACCGTACCGTGGAGGACCCGGACGGGGAGTACAGGGACATGGACCTGAACATCCTATTCGACGTCGAGATCAGGGTGTCCAACGATGCGATCAAGTTCGACGGCAAGAACAACTCGTTCATCCTGCTGTCCAGGGAGCCCGTGGACTGGGACGGATTCTCCGAGGGCGTCCCCAAGTTCGAGGACCCGGAGGACGAGAAGAACTACGCCAGCTTCTACTCGTGAGCCTAGGGTTTAGCGAGCTAACGCAACGTCGCTCCGCTTATTGCCGTGGAAGACGCAACGACTTCCATGGACCACAAAGCCATCAGGGATGTCCTGGTCGAATCCTCGGACCAGGTTTACCAGTACGTATCGGACATGCAATTCGTCACCGACCCGCCCCTGGGCGTCTCCGTGACGGGGGTGTCCGGATGCGATGTCGGGGACGGTTTCGCTATCCTACGCCTATCCGGCCCGGTACCCGAGATCAGCGGGCTGATGCTGATGGTTGACGACGCAGTGATCCGTGAGGGTGATGCGGGGTTCGATCGCTACGATGAGATCTCCCGCACGGTGGTCGTGCGTCCGGGGGAGGAGGTCCTCCGCAGGATGTCCGAGCCGGGATGCAGGATCCGCCTTCTATCCGACATGCGCTTCATCATCTCATCGGTGGGTGACTTCTACCGTCGCTACGGGGATCTCCTGACCCTTCCCACGGAGGATCCCGTCTCGGTCGCGCCTGTGTTCCCGGAGGGTGTGGAGCCCAGCGGGAGCCAGGTCGCCGCGGTCAACGGCATACTGACCCACAGGCTCTCATACATCTGGGGAGCCCCCGGCACGGGGAAGACCCAGTTCGTCCTCGCCGCCTGCATCAGGGCGTGCATCGGCGCCGGCAGGAGGGTGGCGGTCTTCGCTCCCACAAACAACTCCGTCGAGCAGGTCCTGAGGGGCATCATCAAGGCGCTGCCGGAGGGGGATCCCATCCTGGGCGCGACGATCAGGCTGGGCGTGCCGACGAAGGGTTTCCTCGAGGAGCATCCCGGGATGTGCGAGGACCGCCAGGCCCAGAGGAGGGTCGCCTCATGCATGAGGAACCTGGATCTTCTGGAGGAGGTCATGTTCGAGCGCTCCTGCGACGAGCTCGAATGGGAGTTCCTGGAGCTCCGGCGCATCGCGCGCTCTCTCCAGGAGGACGGGAGGGGCAGGGTGCTGCTCAGCGACCATCCGGATCTGAAGGCCGCCTTCTCCGAGATGGTGCCAATGCTCTCGTCCGTGCCGCTCACAAGGGATCTGGTGTCCGAGGCGGAGGAGGGGGATTTCCGCACCGTGATCGACATGGTGTGCACAGCCCTGTACGACAGGGAGCGTCCAGCCGCCGGGATCGAGGAGTACACCCACTGGTCCGACCAGGATTTGATGGCGGCCCTGTTCGAGACCCGCAGGGAGCTGGAGGACCTCATCTCTTCTGATACCGGGGCGCGTGTGGAGAGGGCTTTCCTCATAGCCGCGACCCCGCATCAGTTCATCTCCCGCTTCCGTCCTAGGAGGTCTGAGGATGACGGCAGACCGGTACTCGATGTGGACCATATCTTCCTGGACGAGGCTGGCTATTGCGGGCTGATGCAGGCGGCCGCGCTGTTCACAAACGGCGTCCCCGTCACGATGCTCGGCGACCATATGCAGCTGCCTCCGGTGTCCCAGCTGGATGACGCCCTGCTGACGTCATCCGCGAAGGGAGGCGGGAGGCTCGGACACGCCTTCCTGTGGAACATGTCCGCCCTGCACTGCGAGGGCCTGATGGCAGAGGGTCCGGGGGCACTGTCGTCGATCTACACGGAATCGTCCGATCCAGTCTTCCACATGACGTTCAGGGCGGACCTCACCGACTCACACAGGTTCGGATCCAATCTTGGGCGCGTGCTCGACAGGTGGGTTTACAGGAACGGCATGACCGGTTCGTCGGACGGCGGGGACCTGAGGATATGCTGCATAGACGCTGTGTGCGATAGCAGGGACGGCAGGGAGAACAGGGCCGAAGCGATGGCCGTCGCGGACATGCTTCGCAGGGAGGGGCTGGAGCCGTCGGAGGTGGCGGTGCTGACGCCGTACACCGCCCAGCTGGCACTCATCAAGAGGATGGTCTGCAGGAGGTACTGCGACTCGGTTATGACCGTGCACGGTTCGCAGGGCCGTGAATGGGATACGGTCGTGCTGAGCGTCGCTGACAACGGGGTGCTGTCACGGGACGTGCCGTTCAGGTTCACCAGCTCCTCCACCGGAATCGGGATGAGGGTGGTCAACACGGCTGTTTCCAGGGCGAAGAAGAGGCTCGTCCTCGTCTGCGACCGCGAGTTCTGGATCGGCAGGGAGGACGAGCTGATAGGCGGAATCCTCCGGGAGGTCGACCCGGAGGATGTCTGGAACTTCAATCGTCGATGCCCAGACGCCTCATGATCAGGCCCAGGTCGCCCCTGAGATCGGAAATCTCGGATTTGAGTTCGGAGACCTGCCTCCCGAGGGAGTGGTTCTCCTCCTCGAGGCGGAGGACCCTCGACTCCAGATCGTCGTCGCCCTGGGTCTGCTGGCTCTCGGCCTTGAGCTCCTTGACCCTCTCGACGAGGGTGTCCCTCCTCGACCTGAGGGAGGACGCCATCATGGAGAGCTTCTGCTTCTCGGACTCGTCGCCGTTCATGTCGGCCCTGAGCATCTTTATCTCGATGCCCATGAGCTCGTCGGTGACGGACTCTATCTCGGCGGTCAGCTCGTCGACGTCCTCGGCCGGTGCCGTCTCAGCAGGTGCTTCCCTGTGGGCGGCTCCGGCTCCGGCGGCTATAAACGAGTCCTCGATCTGCCTCTTGCGCTGAAGCAGGGCTCCGATCTTGGACTCGATGCCGAGGGCCTCGTCGGCCCTCCTCAGGGCGTCGGCCGGATCCACCGGCATGACCTCGCGGATCCTGTCCAACTCCCCCTTTAGGTGCCTGACCTCCGACTCGATGAAGCTCAGCTCCCTCTCGTATCTGTCGTCGGCCATGGTCAGTCCTTCTTCTTTTTCTTCTTGTCCTTGCCGCCCTTGCCCTTGGACTTCGCCTCGTCCTTGGAGGCGACGGACCTGTACATGTCGTAGAGGTAGTCGTCGTAGAAGATCAGCTCACCGAGGGCCTCCAGGGCGTAGGGGTCCTCGAGCAGGAACTTGACCATCTTCTTGGATTTCAGGGCGTTCTCGCCGATGTCGTAACACATCATCTCCACGACCTCGTCGCAGTACTCGGCCCTGACCTCGTCCGCCTCCAGCTCGTTCTCCAGGTCGTCCGCCGAGAGTCCGGAGATGTACTGGTCGTACTTCACGGGGCATTCCGCGACATTCTCGGTGTCGAGATCGAGGCCCTCGAGGAGGGAGTCGTCATCGGTCATGTCGGCCAGGACGGTGATGTATGCGATGGTGTCGGCCTTGAGGTAGTCGATGAGCTCCTGCATCTCGTTGATCCTGTCCTCTCTCTTGAAGCGCTTGATGCGCTTCTCCAGGTCGGCGACCTCCTTCTTCTTCCTCTCGATCGCCTTCCTTATGATGGTGACGGCTTCTTCGATGGTGTAGTCCTCATCCATGGTCATAGTTCATGTATCCGTATGCTCCCCTAAAAACAGATGGTACGTTCTGCTGGCCATCGACGGCGCAATGGATGTTTCTGACCGATGACGGCTCCCTCCATCCAACTCTTTATACGGTCCCGTGGAATTCCATGTACCGATCTGATGAAGGCCCTGAAGGAACTCAGCCAGGACGAACTCGAAATCGGCATCGAGCGCGGTGACGCCGACTCGATGTACGAGCTCGGCAGGAGGTTCTACGAGGGGGACGGGGTCGAACAGGACTACTCCCGCGCCGTCCCTCTGATCAAAGCCTCCGCCCAGGCGGGGAATCCCGCCGCACAGTGCACTTTCGGATACATGTGCTGCTACGGCGTCGGCGTGCCGGAGGACAAGATCGCGGCGATAAAGTGGTACCGCCATGCCGCCGACCAGGGCTACGCGGAGGCGCAGTACGACCTGGGATACCTGTGCGACACCGGACAGGGCATAAGGGTCAACAAGATGGAGGCCGCCAAATGGTACTATCTGGCCTCCGTCAAGGGCCATGCGGGGGCCCAGTGCAACCTCGCCAACCTCTACTTCCACGGTTCCGGGGTCAGGCTCGACAAGGAGGAGGCCATTCGGCTCTACCATCTCGCGGCCGAGAAGGGGAACGTGGAGGCGCTCTTCAACCTGGGGAGGATCTACGAGACGGGGGACGGCGTCGAGAGGAACGACGAGACCGCCGTGGAGTTCTACCGTCTCGCTGCGATGACAGGGGACGCGAACTCGCTCTACACACTGGGGATAAGGCACCTGTCCGGCAACGGCGTCCGTCTGGACACCGTCAAGGCCACCAGGATGCTGGAGGCCTCAGCGCGCAAGGGTAACGTCGAGGCCATGTACGTCATGGGCTCCCTCTACTACAGCGGGACCGGGGTGGACCGCGACCCCAGGAAGGCCGCCATGTACTTCACGGCGGGCATGCGCAGGTGGCATCCCAGCTCGATATACCATCTTGGGCTCCTCTACATGAAGGGGGAGGGCGTGGAACAGGACCAGCGCCGCGGCGTGGGGCTGGTGAAGCTGGCCGCGGAGATGGGAGAGCCTGAGGCCATCGCCATGCTCGCGACCAACGAATGAGCTCACCACTTGTGGTCGTGGGGGATGAACTGCAGCTTGGCTCCGCAGAAGGGGCAGCTGTACAAAACCGCGTCCATGCCGTCCTTGTCCTCGCCCAGGAGGGCGGGGCCCTGCATCGTCTCGGTGAAGACTATGTTCTGCTCAAGGAGTTCGTCGAGCATGCGCTTGCAGCAGGCGGCCTCCACATCCACGTCGGAAACCATGAGCTTGAGGAGCGGTCTCGCGCGGAGGTTCCTGTTCCTCTCCTCGGTGAGCACCCTGTCGATCCTGTCGGCGTCGACCTCGGCGCCGGGGAATCCCATCGATGCGGCGTAAGCGAGCATCCTGACCGCCTTCTGGAGGTCGAGCGGGACGCCGATCCCCTTCTCGTACATCAGTCCGAGGTGGTAGAGCGCGCCGGGATCGAGGTTGTCAGCCGCGTCGCTGAGAAGCTGGACCGCGCGGGGTATGTCGGGCTCCGTCCCCTCACCGGAGGCGAGCATAATCCCAAGCTCCCTCTTCGCCGGGACGACGTTCTGAGCAGCCGCCCTCGACATCCATTCGAAGGCCTTCTTCGCATCCTTGGGTTCGTCGTTGCCGTAGATGTAGATGAGTCCGAGCTGGTACTGTGCTTCCGCGTCGCCGTCCTCGGCGGCCTTCCTGAGAGCTTCCGAACTGGCCATTATATCGTCGCCGAGAACGACGAACCTGTTTAAGTGGATACCGAATCAACCGATGACGGAACCGAGCGTGCCCAGCATCTCGGCGGCCTCCTCGATGCCGTTGTCCTCGGCCATCTTGAGCCACTTCCTCGCCTCTTCGTCGTTACTCTCGGTGCCTATGCCCTTCATGTAGCAGTATCCGACCATCTGCATGGCTGTAGGCACACCCTCCATGGCGGCCTTCAGGAACCACTCGAAGGACTCCTCCGAGCGGGGCGGATCCGATTCAGACATGAGGAACCCGAGCCTCTCCATGGCGAAGGCGTCCCCCTGGTCGGCGCCCATCCTGTACCACCTCTCGGCCTCCGAAGGGTCCGCCCTCGTGCCGTTCCCGAACTCGCTGCATATCCCGGCCTGGAACATGGCGTTGACGTTCCCGGCCTTGGCAGCGGTGCAGTACATCCTGTAGGCCTTGGCCTGGTCCTGCGGAACGCCGAGGCCCTCCTGGAACAGATAGGCGAGGGAGGTCCTGGCCTCCTGGTTGCCCTGGTTGGCGGCCAGCCTGAAGTACCTGGCCGCCTCCGCGTAGTCCTGTGGCACCGACACCCCGTCCATGTAGGCGAGGCCGGCGTACAGCTGGGCGTTGGGTATGCCGTCCTTGGCCGCCTCGATCGCATAGCCTGCGGCCTTCTCGCTGTCGATGCCGCAGTAGTCCCCCTGCATGAACAGCCTCACCATAAGGGCCATCGCCTCGGTCTGTCCCGCGGCCACTGCCTTCTCCAGGAGATCGTATCCCACGTCCTCGTTCTGCTCCACGTCCCATCCGAAGAGATATGCCATGGACAGTGCGTACAGTCCGTCAGGATCGTTGTTCTTCGCGAGGTCCCTGACCTCATCGATGCTCAGCTCGACCTGTCCGTCAGGCCCGTGGAAGACGAAACCCCTCTCATCGGTCATGGCCCCCTGTACGGGGACTTCCGAGATAACCTGTGCGGTGCCTTGGGTCGGCAGGTTGCGATCGCTCTATGCGGCCTGATGCCGTCACATCCATGCCGATGTCCGACAGCGTCCTGACGGCTCCGTCGAGGTGCTCCCTCCTGACGAGGACGTAGTCCGTGTCGAATGTCGATATCACGAAAACCGGGATCCCCGCATCCGCCAGCGCCGAGGATATCCTGGAGATCACTCCGACGAGGGAGAAGTCCAGTTGCCCCGAGACCCTGATCGCGCCCCATCCGTCGGCCCTCTCCAGGGCGTTGGCGGGGGCATCCTCTGCAGGGCAGACCAGGGACCTCTCGCCGTCCGTCCTGCCCGTGAAGGTGAACGGCCTGTCGGGGTCGACCTCTGAGAAATCGGCCACCTTGCAAACCGTGAACTCCAACGGCAGGACCTCGATTCTCATGGCTGTGCCTCACATGCTCCCGAGTTTCCTGAGGATGGTCTCAGACTCCCTCCACCCCGGGAAAGACCGCTCCCACGACCTGAACTCCGCATCATGGACCCTGTGCGACGGGCGGTACCCCTGTCTCAGATGGAGGCATTCGTGGTAGACCACGTAATCCCTCACACGGTCGGGGATATCGTCGGAATCTAGCCTCGAGGATATGCCGACGACCCTGAACATCGTGCTGCAGAAACCCACCCTGCGCACGTTGTCCCTGCGGGTCCAGGAGATGTACGAGTTTTCGATGTCCGAATCGGTCAGCAGACCGGAGTCCACCAGCCTCTGGACCGAGTCGTACAGGTAAGCCACGTCCCCGTTCGCGGTCCGCGTCAGGTTCCTGCTCCTGGATATGTATGCGGGACGGTGGTCCACGATGAATGAATCGGAACGGACGTGGTCCAGGTACGATTCGGGTTCCTGGCACCTCTGGCCTCTTGCCTTCTGGCAGATCATGTCGCAGAAGTCGCAGAGGACCTGGTCAGGAGCGTCGGCGAGGTAGTCCGAGATGCCGATCTCTATCCTTCCGCCGTAGACCTTCCAGCTGTATCCGAACTCCTTGCGTACGACGAAGTTGCCGACCGATTCTCTGAAATAAGGCCTGCAGGCCGCGAGGACACGGTCAGGGATTGCGACCATCGCGTCCCCTCCCTGTGACGATCTCCTTCTGCCTCTGCCTCTTCTGGATGGACCTCTCCACGCGGACGTCGCGTCCGCGCCTGTCCTTCGATGTGCGGTACATCGCGGTGGAATACGACGACGGGGTGGGGGTGAAGACCTGCACCTGTTCCGGATGTATGCGGAGCGTGCCCCTGCAGTAGGCGGCCAGCTCCCGCATGTGGTCCTCCGTGCAACCGGGGTGCGCCGCCATGAAGTAGTATGTGAGGTACTCCTCCTTCCCGCATCTCGACAGGGATTCAGCGAACATGGAGCGGAACTCCTCGAGCGTCCGCCTCCCGGGTTTGCCCATTAGCCTGAGGACGTCGTCGCACACGTGCTCGGGAGCCACCTTCATCTGACCGGACACATGGTCTGCCACGATCGCGTCCAGGTACTCCTGTCCGTGAGCCTTGTCCGCGACGATCATGTCGTAGCGTATGCCGGAGTTGACGAATACCCTGCGTACCCCCGGGATCGAGGACAACTCCCCGAGAAGGGCAGTCTGGCGCGAATGGTCTATGGGGAGGCTGGGGCACGGTTTGGAGCCGAGGCATCTTCTGTCTGCGCATCTGCCGCTGTGGATCTTCTTCGGGCATTCGATCCCGTACATGTTGGCGGTGGGTCCTCCGACATCCTTTATCACGCCGTTGAATCCAGGCCTCGAGGCGATCCTCCGCGCTTCACGAAGGACGGATTCCTCGGATCTGGATACGACGGTGGTCCCCTGGTGCAGGGCTATCGAGCAGAACGAGCAGTCCCCGTAGCAGCCGCGGTGCGTGGTTATGGAGTTGGATACGGTGTCCATGGCCCTCACATGTCCCTGCCTGGCGTAGTACGGGTGGACCGCATCCTCGAAGTCGGATCCGTAGAGGGCGTCGAGCTCCTCAGTTGTCAGCGGCCTCTGTGGCGGGTTCTGGACGAGGTACCTGTCCCCGTGCCTCTGGGCAAGACCCTTGGCTGTGACCGGGTCGCTGTTGCCACTGAATATGCGGAACGCGTCCATGAACGCAAAGCGGTCGTCCCTGCAGGCCTCGAACGAGGGCATCTCGACGAATCCGTCCGGCACCGATGCGGAGGGATAGCACACGCCCCTGACGTCGCCCCACCCCTCGCCCCGGCGGATCCTGTCGGCGAGCTCCAGCGTGGCCAGTTCTGTCATGCCGTACACGATCCCGTCCGCCTTGGCATCGAACAGAACGGACCTCCTGACGGAATCCGACCAGAAGTCGTAGTGCGCGATGCGCCTGAGGCTGGCTTCTATCCCTGCAAGGAACACCGGCCTCCCCTTGATGTGCCTCTTTATGAGGTTGGTGTACGCGATGGTCGCCCTGTCGGGCCTCCTGTCGTTCACCCCTCCCGGTGTGAAGTCGTCCTCCTTGCGGAACTTCCTGGTGGGGGTGTAGTTGGCGACCATGGAGTCGACGCATCCGGCCGACACGGACCAGAAGAGCTCCGGCTGGCCCAGCCTCGATATGTCGTCGCCCGAGGAGACGTCTGGCTGGGCAATGATGCCGACCCTGAGCCCGTGGTCCACCAGCCAGTGTCCTATCAGGGCGGTCCCGTTGTAGGCGTTGTCGGTGTACGTGTCCCCTGACACTAGGATGATGTCGAGTCCGTCCCATCCGCGGGAGCGGACCTCCTCGGGCGTGGTCGGTAGGAACATGCGGGCTCAGACCTTCATCTCCATGATGAAGTCGTACATGTAGAACCCGTCGCCTATGGGGGTGTCCCTGGACTCGACGGTCTCGAACCCCTCGTGCTCGTACACCGAGATGGACGCGGAGTTGTCCCTGTTCACCGTCAGGTAGACGGCCCTGAGCCCGAGGGCCCTGGCGACCTCCCTCAGATGGTCGAATACCGCGGAGGTCCTCCCCTGGTGCTTGAACTCCTTTAGGATGTAGATCTTGGAGAGGAACAGCCTGTCCCCCTCGGGAACGTATGCGGCGTAGCCCACGACCCTGGAACCCTCGCGGATCATGAGGTACGTGTAGCCCTCCTCGAGGACGTAGTTCCTGATGGCCTCGTAGCTCTGGAACTTCCCGAGCATGTACTCGACCTGGTCGTCGGGCACGATGCCCTTGAATGCCTCCCTCCAGACGGTGGTGGCGACCTCTGCCACGGTCCTGAAGTCGTAGTCGGTGGTTGCGGGGACAAGAGAGGGCCCCCTTCTGCCGGCGTCGACCTCGGCTATGTAGTCCCTGAGGCCCGCCTCGAAGTTCACGCCGTACCTGATGTCCACCTTGGCGTCGTAGGTCCTCATGATGCTGCCGACGGTGAAGTTGACCGCGGCCCTGACGGCGTCGCCAAGTGTGAGCCCGGACTCCTTCGCACCGACGAACGCAGAGCTGAACACGTCACCGGTCCCGTGGTAGTATCCCGGGATCTCCGAGCGCATGACCTCGCCGGTCTCGCCGGTCCCGTAGTCCATGTAGACAGCACCGACCTTCCCCTTCTCGTAGCTGATTCCCGTGAGGACGATCTGCTTCACGCCGAAGACCCTCGCCTGCTCGAGAACGGACGCGATGTACTCGCGGGTGTAGGGTCCCTCGCGGTACTCGATACCGAGCATGAAGCTGAGCTCGGTGAGGTTTGGCATGATGACGTCAGCCATCTCGCAGAGCTGGCGCATTCCTGCGGGGAAGTCGGGGCCGAATACCGAGTACAGCTTCCCGGCATCGGCCATCACGGGGTCGACATAGATGGTGGTGCCCTCGTGGGACAGGTCCCTGAACAGCTTCTTCACGATGTCGATCTGCTCGAAGGATCCGAGGAAGCCGGTGTAGAACGCATCGAACTTGATGTCCAGCGTCTGCCAGTGGTCGTCGATGGGGACCATGTCCTCCGTGAGGTCGCGGTAGGTGAAACCGGTGAACCCGCCGGTGTGGGTGGAGAGTACCGCTGTCGGGAGTCCGGAGCATTCGATGCCCACGGACGAGATGATCGGGAGAGCGACGGTCAGGGAGCACCTGCCGACGCAGGAAATGTCATGGATTGCCAGAATCCTTTCCTGGTGCATGCCCGCCGCCATGCAGTAGATTGTTCATATAGAATGCCCTCGGGGGTCTCCGATGGTGTACATTATTGGACCTTCCGACGCGTCCCCCCATGGTGGGGCCATACACCCATCTCCGAATCTGAGGGAATGGCGTTTGCCGGAGCGCAACAGGTCGGCGGATGTAGGAGGACCGAAGGAAAGCCAACGTCCTCTCGAAGCATCTGAACGAAGTGTTATTATTCCTGCAGTCCTGCTTAACCCATGAATTCACGTAATATTGCGCTAGTCGCCCTCGCATTGGCGGCCGTTCTGTTCTTGGTGCCCGTGTGCTCCGAACAGTCGGATGCCGTCTCATCCGAGGACATCTCGCTTACCCTCCCGGATTCGACCGGCGACAGCGTCAGCATCACCGTCGGAAACGGCGGAAGCACGGACTTCAGATTCTATGTATACAACAATTCGGACCAGTACCTGTACATGACGGCGGAGGGGGCGTCCGACTCCGACTTCGTCGATGTATCGGCGACCGTCGGAGGGGAGTACCTCCTTCCATACGGCGCCAGCGATACCGGACACATCCTCCCGGTCGACGTGCATGTGAGCGTCGGGAGATATGACGAATCCCCCACCGAATCCGGAAGCATCATTCTGACATTCGCCGACATGGCCGGATCCGGGGAGACCTTCGAGGTCACCGTCGGGATCCAGATAACGGTCGACTCCGCCTACTACTCGGCAGACGGCAACAACAAGTTCCTCGGCATCATCCCCAACACCCTCGATGGGGCTCTCGGGTCCGAGTGGTTCACCGCAATCGTGACCCTCGTAGCCTGGCTCGTCATCACCTACATCGTCTGCATGGTCCTGATCCCAATCTTCGTGAGGATCTTCACACACAGGAGTCCAGACGAGGACAGCAGGAAGGTCAGGAAGAACCTCACGAGCCTCATCGTCCTCCTAATCACCGTCCTGTCCATCAACCAGTGCCTGACGATACTGGGCGCCAGTCCCGAGCTGAGGGACGCCTTCGGCACGCTCTCCGGAGTCCTCTACATCGCCATCGGTGCCCTGATGGCATGGACTGTCTTCGTGTTCGTCATCACCGTCGTTCTCAAGAGCGCCGAGAGGGGCACCGATTCCTCCGTGGACTCGTCTCTCATCCCGCTGTTCAAGATGATAGGCAAGATCGTCATCACCGTCAGCGCGACGGCTGCGATCCTCGCGCTGTTCGGAGTGGACCTGACCGGAATCCTGCTCAGCGCCGGTGTCATCACACTGGGCATAACCCTGGGCGCCCAGAACATCCTCAACCAGTTCTTCTCCGGAATCGTGCTGCTCTCCACCAGGCCGTTCAAGAAGGGCGACTTCGTGCAGATCAATGGGACCGTCTACATCGTGAGGAAGGTCAAGCTGATGTTCACCGAGTTCGACAACTGGGACAAGGACCAGGTCGTCACCATCCCCAACAACATCGTCTCCGGCGGAACCATCGTCAACATGACCCGCGAGGACGACGAGGCCAGGACTTACGTGTACATGACCGTGGCCTACGGAAGCGACCTCAAGAAGGCTCAGGAGCTCATGGTCCAGGCGGCCATGGAGCACCCCCATGTGATCAAGGACGGTACCCGCTCGCCGCCCTCGACCAGGCTCACCAACTTCCTCGACTCATCGATAGAGCTCAGGCTCGCTGCCTATGTCGACGACTTCGACAGCAGCGGATCCTACGCCGGACAGCTCAGGGAGAGGATCCTGCAGCTCTTCGACGAGAACGGCATCGAGATCCCCTTCAACAAGATGGACATCGTCCTGCAGTACCCCTGCGACGGCAGGCGCAAGGACGATGACACCACCCCAGAGGGGCAGTGAGCAAACAGGCCGGGGTCGATCCCCGGCCATCCTTCCAACCGTCCCTGGATCTCTGGGTGGACCGTCCCGTATCCGGAAGCACATAAAGACGGCCGATGGGGAAACGTCTTTAATCCGAAACCTGATTCTCATCCATGTCCAGGAAGGCCTACACCCAGGAGGAGCGCGAATCCATACGCACAAGCATGCTCCGCCGCTCCGCAAGGGTGTTCGCCGAGAAGGGTCTCAGGAACGCCAGCCTCGAGGACATCTATTCTCCGGAGGGCATCTCGAAGACGTTCTTCTATACGTTCTTCCCTTCGAAGACCTCGCTGATAGCAGAGATGTTCCGGATGCAGTCATCAGAGATGCTGGAGGCCCTGCGCCGCAACGTCTGGGACTACGGCGCCGTCAACGGTATGAGGGAGACCCTGTCCGACGTGTTGGATGGGAGATGGTTCATAGCCTCCTTCGACGACCAGGTCTATCTCCGGGACATCATGAGCGAGGAGGAGTTCAACGCATTCAAGAATGACCGCATAGTCCTGTTCGCTGACATCCTGAACATGATCGGTGTGCCTGTGAGCAGGATGGATCCGCGCGTCTTCTACAACATGCTGATGTCCATCGTGTGGGCACACTGCTCCCATCAGGCCTCCATGCCCTTCCTCTACTCCGAGGTTGCACGCACGTCATCGGAGATACAGATTGAACGTCTGATCGAATACTTGGGAAGTCTTAGAGTCGATTCGGGAATCGGCGACAAATGGTGAGTTTCAGGGATAACATGATAGATGAGTCGAAGATGAAGCAGGTGGAGCTGGATCTGTTCCAGAATAGGGTCGAGCAGGCAGTGCCAGCAGCAGTTGAGATCATTTCAGCATTAGACATGGACGATGACGACGAGGCCTCTGCGGCCTCCGGAATGATGTCGAAGGTCCTCCGCTCGGAAGGGGCCTACGATTTCGTACGCCGTCTCGCTGAATCAGGATTCGATTTCAAGGTAAGGTTCCCGGACGGGGAGACCGTCACGACGCTGTTCGCCACGCGCGGCGTCAGCGATCCTGCCGCATTCCGTGCCCTGGTCGAGGCCGGTGCCGACCCGATGTCCTGCAACCGCGCCGGGTCCAACGCCCTGCATATCCTCGCATCGATGGAGAAGTCCAGCTTCGCCAGGTCCCGTGAGCCGGAGATGGCAGAGATCGCCGGGATCCCGGAGAACCCGTCGGATTGGATGTCCACCAACGCCTACGGGGCGACCCCCCTCCACCTCGCGGTCCTGTTCGGCCATCATGAGCTGGTGTCGGCTTTGCTGGACCTCGTGGACGACGTAGATGCGATGGGTGCGGAAGTCCGTCCCGGATACGGTCATGCCGTCGATTTCAACGGCAAGACCCCCCTCGGTGTCGCCAGCCTCATAGGCGACGATGTGTCGGCCTCACTACTTCTCGACCACGGCGCAGATCCTGGAGTCACTGACAACTCGGGGCGCGTCGCATCCCATTTCGCTGTCTCTCCACCACCGGTCAGCATCTGCAGAGGCTGGGACACCATCCCCGGGATGGAGGCGATCGTGGGCAGGAAGAAGGCCATACTCTCGAGGATAGGTGGTCTGGACACCGCCGACGACGGCGAAAGGACCCCTCTCATACTGTCGCTCACCCTGTACAGGTACCAGAATGGAGGACTCTCGGAATCGCTCCTCGAGATGGGGGCAAGCCCCAATCTTGCCATGAACGACGGGACAACGCCCCTAATGGCCGCCGTTTCAAACGGTCATTCCGATGCCGCTAAAGCACTCGTCGCCGCAGGGGCGGATCTCAACGCTTGCGATTCACACGGGAGGACGGCGCTCCACCACGCCATATCGTGGAGGGACGAGAAGTCAGCCAGGCTGCTGGTGAAGAAGGGTGCCAGATTCGACATCCCGGACGATACCGGAAAGACGGCTGGAGAGATGGCCGCATCTGCCGGGATGGAATCAGTTATAGAGCTAATGATGTGAGGTGTGAAACATGGGATTCTTAGACAACGACACCAAGGCCTCCGTCTCCATTGACGGAACCGCCGCGTACCAGATGATCGTCGCCGGCGACCTGCCGGGAGCATGGATGCTCCTCTCGAAGGCGGACCTCTCTTCCTCCCTCGATCTGGTGTACAACAAAGCAATCTGTCTCAGGGCAGCGGGACGCGCCGATGAGGCGCTCGAGCTGGCACGTCTCGCGTTCCGCCGTCTCACGGAGGGCGTACCGCAGAGGTCCTTCGATCCCGTCGGAACCGCATTGATCTCCGCCATGAGCTCTCCCGGGCCCATGAACCCCGCCATGCCAGAGGCCGACAAGACGTATGCCGGCCTACAGGCAAGATGGCTGTACTGCCTCTGCCTCATCGACTGCGGGGAGATGGAGGAGTGCGCCCGTGTGGCCGCACCCCTGGCACAGCTGGGGATCGGACCTTCCGCCAAGGGGGGCGAGTGACATGTCCCAGATGGATGAGATGTTCCTCAACGCGTGCAAGAACGGTCAGAAGGGCGTCGCACAGACCCTCCTCGCCAAAGGAGACGTCGACGTCAACAAGAGGGATCCGATGGGTCTCACTCCGCTACACTACGCGAGCCAGAAAGGCGCCCGCGACCTGGTGTCGATGCTCCTCGAGAAGGGAGCCGATGCATGCGCCTGCTCCAATGACAGCGTCACACCCCTCCACATGAGCTCTAGGAGCGGGAACAAGGATGTGATCCGCATGCTCATCGATGCCGGCGCCGACATCAATGCCACGGACCGCAGCGGGAGGACGCCCCTCATGGCCATGGCATCCGAAGGCAAGGTGGACGCCGCGAAGATGCTCCTCGAGGCCGGAGCGGACCAGTCCATCGCGGACAACGACGGCCATACGGTGATGGACATAGCGACATCCAAGGGGCTGAAGGGTCTCGTCTCCGCGCTCGCCGAATCCGGGGAATCCTCGGTCACACGCGACTCCGTCGGGAACACACCGCTGCACCAGGCTTGCTGGAACTCCCAGGGCGAGGTCGTCCGTGTCCTCATCGAGGGCGGCGCCGACGTGAACGCTCTGAACGACGACGGCGAGAGCGCCCTGTTCCTCGCCGTCAGCAGAGGGGCATTGAACATAGTGGAGATGCTTCTCTCCGCAGGAGCCGATCCTTCTGCAAGCCTCAATTCGGTGACCGCCCGCTTCACCTCGCCGCCTCCGCTGGCAACCTGTACATCGGAAGGGCTCTCATCGGCGCCGGTGCTGATCCCGACTGCAAGAACGGCGGAGGGTCCACCCCGCTTATCGTCGCTTCGCGCAACGGCCGCAACGACTTCGTCTCCCTCCTTCTCGAGAATGGGGCGGACCCGGATGCGGCGGACAACGACGGCCGCACTGCCATGCACTATGCCTCCGAGGCCGGGTTCACGGAGATAGTGGAGATGCTCCTGATGGCCGGAGCGAAAGGCTGAGGCCGGTCACCCGGCCATCAAATCCTTTCAAGAATGAATTTCAAGACGCCCTGGCTGTCTGATTCAGCGGCTATGGCCAGGGCGTCCCTTCCCCTCGAGTCCCTAGCCGAGAGGTCCGGATTGACGAAGTCGAAGATAGTTCTGATCAGATCCAGTCCTCCGTCACGGGGTATGGATGCGGCACGCATGACGGCCGTCATCCCCTCGCCGTCCCTCTCATCGGCATCCGCCCCGAGCTCCATCAGCGTGCACACGATGTTCTCTGAGCCCGCTCCCGGGATCGAGCATGCCCTGATCAGAGGCGTGCATCCCACCTGGTCGCGGGCGTTGACATCCGCTCCGGATCCGGCGATCCTTTCGAAAGCGATCTCTCTAACGGACCTCCCGTCGGACGTGTGTCCCATCGCATCGTTCCCGGCGATGTAGCACAACGCAGGTCCTTCGACGGTACCCACCGGCAGGTCCGGCGAGTCCTGAGATGACACGATGAGATCCAGCAGATTCAGGAACCTCCCGGAGTCCCTGCCGTTCTCCCCGGTGCCCACCATCGAGGAGAGGCTTCTGAGTAGGTGGTAGAGTGCGGTCCTGCCGTCATCGCCAGATGAGAATGATGCGGAGGCACCCCCGTGTATGAGGGCCTCCGCGGATTCCAGCGCCATGCGGCGGCATGCGATCATGAGTGCGGTCATGCCCCTGTATTCCCCTGGGTCGTCGCACAGCATGTCCGGGTCCGCACCGTCCGAGATGATCTTCGCTATCGCGTCCGGATCATTGACCACGGCGGCCTGGCACAGGTCCATGCCTCCGGAGACCGACGATTCATCGCCTCCCAGGAACGCGGAGGTCATCTTGATGCGGTTCTGGATGGCGAAGTCAATCGCCCTCTTCCCTATCAGGGTCTCCGCCTCAGGATCGATGCCGCAGTCTATGAGCCATCCGGCCATGCGGCGGCACAGCCTGTCCTTCTCCTCGAACGCTTCTGGGTGGTTGCGGTAGTCGTAGTCGTATCTGGATGCCCCGTCGCAAAGCAGATGTAAGGCGTTCATACCCGAGCTCTCGATCACCGAGTCGCAGCGTATGCGCCTCTGACCGATTACCGCCATCATCGGGTAGTTGTGCATGTCGGCGGCGATGTGGTAGAAGCACTTTCCAGTCTCGTCCCTTCTGGAGGGCGGGCAACGGCCCTGGAGCAGGATGTCTGTGCACTCAGCCATCCTGGATGTGCGACCGGACCATGTCTGGACCGCAAGGATGTGGAGGGGTGTGCGACCGTAGTCGTCGGTCGCACCTGCGCGGAATCCCCTGGACAGCAGGACCTCCAGTGCCTCTGGGTCGACATGCTTCGCCGCGATGTGCACTGCCGTGATCCCATGGGGCCCCGCTTCCGAAGGATCGAGATCCGACGCGATCCCGAGAACCTTTTCTTTGGAGCCCCCGTATCCGTAGGCGGACTCGAGGTCGTCCAGATTCATTCCCTTCCACTCACCCAGGGGAAGTCCTTCCATGCGCCCTCGGTCAGGAGGTGCTCCACGGCGATCATGAGCCCCGCCATGTTCTCATAGCATGCCTCCGGGCCGTAGGGGCACTTCCAGTACATGCTGCCGAAGATGTAGGACTGAGCGTACGATCTCCAGGAGTCGAAGAACTCCATGCATCCGTCGGCGATCTGGTCAAGGATGCCCCGGGCCTCTTCCTCGCTGATGAAGCCGACGAAGTAGCCCCAGCGTGTGACGTTTGCGGCCCTGCCGAGGTCCCATCCCCTTAGCATCTCGGGACCCACGTGTCCGGCATAGGCCTGGGTGAACGCGAACCTCGCATCGGAGACCGCGATGTCCTCCTCGTCCATGTCCTCCGTGTGGAGGTCCTCCGCCGAGCCTGAGCCGGCGATGACCTCGAGATTCCTGGTGTAATCCATGCTGTGGCCTCTGCTGATCAGGTACTGCAGGGTGTCGATCAGCTCATCCCTGCTCTCAACGCCCCAGTAGTTCTGGAGGATCGAGCGTACCAGCTCATCGCTGTCCTGATCTCTCGGCTCCACGTCCAGTCCGTCCAGAAGATGGTCGTTCAGCGTCGATATGATCCCGGTCAGCAGGATCTCGAATTTCTCCATGCGCTCCGGATCCGCCGGCGCGGGCTGGGATTCCTCAAGCCTATCGAGGGATGAGATGGCGTTCACAATGTCGCCGTATCCGAACTCTGATGGGTCCAACTCCCCCAGGACCTCCTCGGTCAGGGTGTCCTCCCCGTCGTCACCGAGCGCTTGGACGACCTCATCGTCGCTGTACCCAAGCTGTTCGAGGACGAACTTCGCCTGGGCGTCGGGATCCACGTATCCGTCGGGTCCGGCCGCCCCCATCATCTGGGTGATCATCTGTATCTGCATCTCGGTGTTCTGGTCCAGCTGGGCGCAGAACTGTTCGGCCATCTCGGGATTCGAGGCGTACATCTGACGATACATGTTCTTCTGGGCCTCGGCCTGGGATCTGATCATCTGAATCTGCATCTGGAAGGGATCCATGTCTGCCATGAGTTATGAATCGCTCTGGGCGATATAAAGATTACATACTCAAATCCAAATCAAGTCTTTAATTAATTCCGCTGATCAGGTCAACCATACGATGTTCGAAGCCATAACCGCGAATGCTTTCAACATTGTCCATTGGGTTTGGATGTTTAGATATGAGGATCGATGAACTTCGTGGTTTGAATTTAAAAACTTCACATTGGTAAATGTATTTATTGTTAGTAACGGATGACATGTCGATCACATGGAGTTCGAAGAGCGTCGCCTTCTGTACAGAGCCGAGTACGACATCCTGACCATAGATAGGAGAAGGGCCCTCCTCGAGGATGCCGGCAGAGAGAACGGCATGGAAGTCATCGGGTTCTGCAGGTTCGAGAGATGGGGAGTGTACACATACACGGCCGAGTTCGCCATGGGGGAGGACCGCTATGTCTTCGTTCCCGGGGACGAGGTCACACTCGGATGGAGCGGCGACTTCAAGGGGATCGACTCCACCACCAGGAGCAAGATCGCAATGGATCTGAAGGCGAGGGGGTGCTCCGATTCCGAGTATGTGATCCGCCGCATCATGACGCCTGAGAGGAGGGTCAGGATCCCGCCGATGCTCGTGCAGGTCATCGCCGGGACATTCGAGGGGAGCTACGAGGATGCAGTCTCCCAGATGTCCCTTCCGACCTCGGACGAATGGGAGTATCTCTGCGGAGGAGGCCTGAACACGCTCTTCCAATGGGGAGATGCATTCGATTTCAGGATGGGGTCCGAGTATTACGAGGACATGTCCGAAGGCCCCCATCCATTGGAGGAGCCGAACTTCTTCGGTATCGTCATAGCGGACGACCCCTTCGCCGTGGAGGCGGTCCGCGAGGATGAGCCGACCTTCAGGGGAGGCGACCTTGGTGGGCACATCACCACCGGATACGGTCCCGTCATCGGATACATCTCGTGCTCCCCTCATTTCATACCGATACATGCCGGGCCTAACGGTTCGGTCCCGGAGAAATTCCGTGTGAGGAGGGTCTTCCGCCTCGACGGACCCTCCATGGGGATCGAGGAGCGGGCAGAAGAAAATCCGGATACCCTGGTTCCGACAGGTCCGGAGGGTGTGTTCAACGATGAACGCCCATTTCCGGAGGACTACGTCTTCTGCGCAGCGATGGCCGAAGATCCAGATGTTCCCGACTCCTTCAAATCGAGGGTCCGGCAACTGCTCCGTGGACTCACCTACTGGATACCGAGCGGGGAATGGACGTACGAGGACCTGGAGAGGGAGCTGAGGTCCCGTGCCGACCGCATTGTCTCGACCCAGGAGGAGACCGGCTACCGGATGTCACCGGAGGCAGTAGCCTCTGTCAGGGGGACTTTCCTCGACATCATTGGTTTCTACGACATACCGGTAGATCCGGAATCGTTCCTTGTGGGGGATATATGGAATCCAGAGAGCCGGTCGTCAGAGGGGACTGTGGAGGAGGTCCCGGAGCAATGTTACGACGAGAGGCTGATGAGGCCCGGTTTCGACGGGCTCGGGATGCTCGACAGGATGTCACTGATGGGTAAGGTCGCAGCCCAGTACGGCATGAGGTTCCAGCGTGTGAAGACGTTCTCCAGATGGGGGCGCTCCACGACCACAGGGCTGTTCGAGAGGGACGGAAAGGAGTTCGTCCTCGTTCCAGGGGACCGTGTTGTACTCGGATGGGAGGCCCCAGTTGATGCGATCCCGCAGGAGGACGCGGACGAGCTCATGGAGTTCCTCACAAGTGTCCGGGGGAAGGGGCCATCAAAGGCAGACGATCCCGCCGTTGCGATCCGCGGATCGATGTCGTCTCCGAGGGAGGTCACTCTGGGCCCCATGCTCGTGGCTGTCGAGGCCTTTCCCATCACCGATGGCTGTGGTGGATCCGGTGCCGATGTCCCAGGATCCCTTCCCACTCCCGATGAATGGGAGTACCTATGCGGCGGAGGATGCCGCACTTTGTTCCCGTGGGGCGATGGCATCGACCGCGGCATGAGGCTGCGCCACTATGACGACGGCCCCTACGACCTGGACGCTCCAAACCATTTCGGGATAGTGATCTCGACGGATCCGTTCGCCCCCGAGATCGTGGGTCCTGACGGCACCGAGGCCTGCGGAGGCGACGGAGGATCCGCCATCGGCGGAGGCGCGGGACGCTTCGCCGGATACCTTTCCTGCTCGCCCCACCACAGGCCGACAGCGCTCTCCGACCTCCGTTCTGATGGGCCTGTCCTCTGCAGGACAGTCGTCCACATAGTAGGCCAGGTCGGTGCCCCTGCCAACTCCGGGGCAGTGTCCCCGTCGGTCAACAGGGACGGCGAAGAGAGGAGGCTCGTTGATCAATGCGAGATCTGGCATCAGGACGAGGAGCACAGGAGGATAATCGAAGCCATCGAGTCGCTGCCGGAATCCGAGAAGACCCCTGAGCTGGTGTGCATCCTCGCAAGAGCCTACAACAACCTCGGTGGCCCTGACGACCATGCCCCCTGCCTCAAGGCGGTGGAGCTGCTGGAGTCGGTACGCGACAGCCTGGGCGAGGACGCACTCTGGAACTACCGTCTCGGATACTCCTACTGGATGATGGACCGCGAGCCGGAGGCCCTGCCGTATCTGAGGAAGGCCGCTCTATTGGATCCGGATGATGGGGATTACAGGGAGCTCCTGGAAAGCTGCGAGAGGATGCTCGCACTGCCGATGTTCAGGCACTGCTTCCGTGAGCGCGCCGGACTCGCCTGGGAGCGGTTCGCGGAAGCGATGCCGGAGATCGAGAGGCTGCTTGAGCATCCGGATAGGGGCTCTGTATCGGAGGAGATCGTCGACACCGTCAGCGGGATCCTGTCGGAGGCGATCGACGGGATCGCCTTCGAGATCGGCACCAACGGCGAGCGGTACGAACTGTTCCTGAGCCCAGAGGCCGACCGTGTCAGGCTCTTCGAGATATGCGAGCTCCTGAGGAGGGCCCCTGCGGACATCCGCGAGAGGTGGGACCTGCGTGCCGGAAATCGGCGCAACCCAGGTTTCGAGTTGCGTACCGATGCGGGCGGACTGGTCGCATCCGACATATCGGTCGGCATCGAGCCGAAGGGGGACTTCGTCTCCCTCACCCTCCACTGTCCGAAGCTCTCGGGTCTCATGGAGGATGATGAGGGCATGGTATGGTGGGCCGTCTCCAGCATCATGGAGCGTGTCCTGGGGGAGATCCCGGCGATGGCGGCTCTCGACGGAGTCAGAGTCGTCACGGATGAGCCCGGCGATGATGCGATCCCGCTTCCGCAGCTCCCGTCCAGGCTCGTGGAGATGGGATTCAATCTCGAGATCGACGCAGAGGGTTACCTCTCCGGCTCCATAACCTATAGGCCTGAACCCGTCGAGGACCCCGACGCCGACTGGAGGCTGGACATCTACTCCGGAACATCGAGCTGCGCCCCGCTCGTCAACGGCTATCTCTCGATGCAGAACAACGCCATGGACATGCTGCATCGCGACGGTGCCGTGGCGGGGTTCCTCGTCTACTCGCTCGAATCCTTCCAGGGTGACGACCGTGCCGCGGAGATCCTGGGGTTCCGTGACAGGATCGAGAATCACATCACGGAGCATGCCGGCAGGGATGCGGTCGAGTTCATCGGAGGCGCCACCGGCCTGTACTACGGTTACGTGGACCTGATTGCATGGGATCTGGAGGCGGTGATCGACGCTGCGAAGGAGTTCTTCCTGGGAACGGACGTGGTCCACGCAGGATTCCACACCTTCCGTCGCGGACCCTCGTCGATAATGATAGTGGACAGGACGGAGGTGGACCCGCCCGAGTCGCCGATACTCGGGCCGGATGACATCGAGAGGTTCGAGTCCTATCTGGGCGAGGCCGACGGTATGTTCGGGGCCATGCTGAGCGATCTCATATCCACGCTGGTCAACGGCATCAACGACGGAAAGTTCAGCAGCAGACAGGCCGAGTCCGATCTCGAGGTTGCCCTGTGGTACTCCTACGCCTGCATCAATCTGGGCGACTACGAGCATTACTGGCAGGCAACCCGCTGGATGCCTACGTCCGAATGCAACGCCTCCGGATGCGGGACCTGGTTCTACCGCTACTCATGCGCACTGATGTACTGCGGCAGGCTGGAGGAGGCAAGGGAGTACGCCGAGAGGGGGACAACGGAGGAGCCGGGCTATCCTTGGATATGGCTCCAGGCAGCTAAGCTCCGCGCCCACTTCGGCGACCGCGAAGGTGCGATGGCCGCCGTAGCTAAGGGTCTCGAGCTGGTTCCCGGCGACTACGAGTTCGAGACGCTTGCGGGGGAGATAGCCGCAGGCGCAGGCATAGAGCGTTTCGAGTACCATTGGATCGACCCATCCTCCGATGCCAGGCTCCAGGCCGGGGAGGATCCCGGGGCCGAGGAGAAGCTCAGGACCGTGGAATGCATAGTCACTAATCCGGAGGGCGCGGAGCGCTTCAGAGGGATGTTCGCCCACGAGGAGGGGACCTGGGTCGAGGACAACCCGTACTGCTCCTTCTTCACAGAGGTGCGCGAATGCAGGTTCCAGGTGCTCTTCAGGATGAACATCGCAGCGATATCCAAGATGGACGGGGAGTGGATGGAGATGTTCAGGACCAATATGCTCGAAGGGGTCTGGACATCCTATGCGAAGCTCAAGCGCAGGACCGATCCGACTTTCAAGGGCGAAGGCACCCTCAACACCGTCCTGGTCGATCGGGGGCCGAAGGTCTCGCTGGTCTACGTCCTCCCCAACGGCAGGACGTTCCAGGTGGAGCTAGATGAGGAGTGGTCACCGGCCGACGGAAGCTGCGGTTCCGAGGAGCCAGAGGAAACATGGCTCGACAGGTACTTGGAGGCCAAGGACTCCCTCTCATGCGGCATAGATCTGGACTCGTACTTCACACAGCCCCTCGTCTCAGAGACCCCGGTCACCGTGATGGACATCGGGGAGGTACTCTTCCCCTCCGGCAGGATCGTCGCCTGCGACCCGCTGGTGTCCCTGGAGGATGCAGACCCGTTCATACAGCTGGTCCCGCCCGGGAGGTATCCTGTCCGCATCTGCGTCGTCCCCCACGAGAGGTACGGCGACCGCTACGCATGCGTCAAGGTCGAACTCTCCGACAGCGTCCCGGTCCGCTACAACCTTGCGATGACCGGGAGCGAGGATCTTTCAGAGGAACCGGAGGACGGGGAGTTCTTCGGGTTCTACGTGGATGCGGGGATGGGATGCATCGTCGACGAGGTCACGCAGAAGGCATTCAGGCGCTACTGGGAGGCACGTGTGGCCGAGGATGAGGGGATCGACCCGTACAACGACCTGTTCTGCGAGGTGCTCGAGAACAGCTATGCGGAGCATCCCGAGCATCAGAGGGAGGGCGGCGACTGGGCCCTCTGGACGGTCCCGGGGACCGACCTGGGCATCCCCATATTCGCATCTGGATGGGGGGACGGGTGTTACCCCTGCTATTTCGGATACGGCGCTGACGGCCGTGTATGCGGGATCTATGTGCTGTTCATTGACATCGCCCGCGATTTCAACGAGGGCGAGGGTTCCGAATGACACGATCCGGACTTCGTCGAGCCGTCCGCAATGCATATGGGGGCTCCTGTCTGTGGATGATGGGGGATTCGGGATGCGTGTGGCCAACGGTCCCTGCTGCGATGGGAATCCATGGCCGAGTGTCCCGACATCCTCCAGACACTCACCTCTCAGATCCTAATGGACAGAGCCGCGAATGCATGGGTCGGAATCCGCGATGCTGGACGTTTTATATTGTGAAGATGTTGGACATGACATGGACACCTCTGACATCCATCTCGAGAGTGCGCTCGACGAGTACAACCAGAAGGTAAACGATCTCGAATCGACAGGCGCTGGGTCGGAGGAGCTTCTGGAGGCATATGTGAACAGGGGCTGTGTCCTTTACATGATGGAGTACCGGACGTCGGCGATGGAGGATCTAGAATCCGCGGCTGAGGTGCTCGACGATCTGGAGTCCCAGGGATACGAGGCCGATGCGGGGACTTACACCCGCATACACGCGACGATGGCCAGCATCCTGTTCGACCAGGACTCCGACTGCACCGGAGAGTATGAGCTTGTGTCAAAGCGCCTGGACGAACTCGGTCCGCACTCCCGCCATTTCGACCGCCGCAGCATCGTCAATCTGTGCATCGACGCATGCAAGAACCTCATCGACTCCGAAGCCTCTGACATGGCACTTCCATTCGTGGAGAAGGGCCTCTCCATCGTTCAGGGCCATCCCGATGCATGGTCCCAGAACCGCACCGTCGAGCTCCTCGACCTCAACGCGGAGGCGCAGACCGACCTCGGGGAGAACGAGGAGGCGGTGGAGCTGTATTCACAATCGATAGATCTCGGCATGGACCTGATGGACCGCGGCCAGCTGGAGGATCCGGAGGAGCTCATAATGTCCTTCGTCATGAAAGCCGAGGCAGAGGCGGAGATGGACCTCACCGACATGTACATCAAGGACATGGAGGCGGCCATTACCATCCTGGAGCACATGATGGAGTTCAACCGCATCCCGGACCCGGAGATCCTGGTCCGTCTCCATCACGACGTCGCCGGGGCCCTCATGAACAAGGGTGAGATACAGGAGGCGGAGAAGCATCTCATGAAGGCCATGAGGATAGGTGTCCAGGGCGCGGGCGACTACATCGACGTCCACGGTCCACGTGACTTCCAGTGAGACCGATTGCCTATTAACCTCAGTACCGGATTACAGAGCCATGGGCTACCATCTCTTCGCAGGACCACTGGCGATGTACTTCGCGGGCGAGCGCCCGAACGCACCCGAGCAGCCTCCGTTCGACAGGCAGCAGCTCCTCGATGCCGTAAGCCTCTGGCAGACCAATGTCGCCTCACAGATCCCGGGGAAGGTCGACTGGCAGGGGGGGTACGGCCGCCCCAGTCTGTTCGCCGAGATCGGGTTGGATCCCTTCGGCGCTCTCATGCTGAAGCTATCATGCTTCGTGACCGGCGAAGCTATGCCCTCCAAGGTCCGGTGCGGCTGGAGGTTCTTCGATGATGACATCATCAACCGCGCCATGTCCGCCGAGGGCGCCATACCGTCCTTTCTAATCGCAGACATGTTCATCCCGAGCCGGGAGGTGGGGGCGACCAGGTGCGTCGGACCCGCAGGTTCCGAGATCACCCTCTCCACCACCGGGACCCTGAGGCATGACCTGGCGGCGATTAATTCCGCCATCTGGAAGGCTTCCGACGAGGAGATATCGTCATGGTCCGAGGACCCTCCCGCATCCCAGGGGGAGATGGACACAGAGCAGGCTGCTAGGTTCGCCTTCGCCCTGTTCTGCAGGATCCTCTTCGCTGCAGAGAGGTACGTCGTTCCGATAACTGTGGGCCATTGACCGAACCGGGCGATCGTCCGTTCCGCGCTAACTATTCATCGTATGACTGGATATTCATGATGCATGGGATGCGATGAATCTGGCTCGACTTCAGGAACGCTGCTCGGCGACGAGCAGATTGAAACGATACGTTCTTTCATCGGAGATGCCACCACGGACTGCGGTGCCATCCTCGAGTACATCGGCGGATTCATATCGAAAGGCATCTCGGAGGGCAGGTTCAGCGAGAAGCAGGCCCACCACGACCTCGGTATCGCTCTGTGGGTCGCATACGCGTGCAACAACATGGGCGATTACGAGCACTATTACACCGCGGCAGAATGGCTGTCCCGCGTCGAGGACCTTGCCAAGGGCCATGGGGTCTGGTACTACAGGTATGCCAACGCCCTGATGTACTGCGGGAAGCCGTCCCGTGCCCTGGAATACTGCGAGAGAGGGGTCGTCGAGGATCCGGAGTATCCATGGACCTGGCTGACCCTGGGGCGCCTGAGATCCCACTTCGGTGACAGACGCGGTGCCCTCGAGGCAGTTAACCGCGGTCTAGAGCTCGTGCCGGATGACTACGAGTTCATCACCCTGGCATCCGATATCGCAGCCGGCGCGTCCATCGAGGAGATGGAGATGCATTTCATCGACCCCGACAGCGACGCGAGACTGTCCGAGGATCCCGACGACCCCGAGAGCGTCATGAAGCGTCTCGCGGTTGAGGGCATAGTCTGCGACAAGGCCGCTCTGGACAGGCTGAGGGCCCGCATAGGCATAACGGGCTGGTCAGCTGACCATCCTTACTGCACATTCCTCATGGATCGGGGCCGTGGCTCTGTGATGGTCACGCTCATGATGAACGAGGCCCAGGCATCGAAGAGGGATCCCGAGGCCATCGCCAGGATACTGGAGTCCCTGGACACCCTCGATTCGAAGGCACGCGGCTCATTCGGGGACGTGCGCGGTTCCGAGAACCTCGGCCTGTACGGTGTCAACATAGGGCCGACGCTCAGCGTCAAGCTGTCCTATGCCAGCCCCGGCTCAGAGGAGGTCACGACCGTGGACTTCGACAGCGACCTTGAGCTGATCGAGAGGATCCGCGGGGGACCGTTCGCCGCCATAGTCCTCCTGTCCTCTGACGACTGGGATCCCGAGGCGGTGATCTCCAACATGAGGACCGAATGGGGCATCCAGATACAGGGTGCCGATGTCGGGAACGACTGTCTCATCGGGTCCGTCGGCGAGGATCTAGTCGCGGTCAGTCTCATCCACAGCCGCGTACCTGGCAGGGAGGCGGAGGAGAACGCCTCCAACAACTACCTTTGGCCGGAGGCCGTCGAGGCCGTCTCTTCGCACACCGCGCATCTGGTCGTCGCGCTCGTCAACCACGGGGACGACCCTCTGGACTGCGGATTGACCTTCACCAAGCTTCTCGAGTCCTGCGCTAGATTCCCGAACGTCCTCGGCGTTTACCACTGCGGAACAGTCTTCCAGCCCTCCGCATACATCGACACAGCACAGGTCATGAGGCATGGGGACCTCCCGCTGGAGGACATGGTGTGGTTCGGGATGTACCGCACGACAATGGGGATCAATGCATACACCGTAGGGATGAGCTTCTACGGAAGGGACGAGATGGAGGTAGTCGGTGCCGATGACTCTCCGGCCAGGGTCGCAGCGTTCCTGTACGACATCTCATACCACGTCCTGTACAACGGCACAACGCTCCGTGACGGGGACTCCATCGGATTCTCCGAGGACCAGGTCCTCAAGGTCAGGAAGGGCCCGGGCGTCTCCATCGATGGTCTCACCCTCAAGATCGAGTATCCCGGTTCGGACCGCTGAACACCCTTGGAAGCAGTCTATCGTCGTCGATTTGAGCACATTCCAATCGACAATCGACGACATGTTTTATAATTCGGACTTCGATACATCCAACCCATGACATCAGTCAAGACAGCCGCAGCCATAGCCGTTGTCGCAGTGATCGTCATCGCGGTGGGCGCCTTTGCGGTGCTCAACGGTGGCGGTGGCGGTAACGGTTCCGACTCTCCTGTAGATGCCATAGGGACGGATGTGCAGCAGGGAGACTACTACATCCTGTCCTCCGTCTACTCTTCAGGACAGCCGACCACTCTCGGGGCCGACGCCTCTGAGCAGACCAGATACGAGGTTGCCTCCGTGCAGGGGGACCTACTGACGGTTAACGTGACGCCCAGCACAGGGACGCAGTATACCGAGACCATGAGCAAGGACGACTACCTCGACGACGTCCGCATCACCCAGGACTTCATTGGCCAGTACCAGAGGACCGAGACCATCAACACAGGCATGGGCAGCGTCGAATGCATGATCTACTTCGACGAGCAGTCCGTCGGGAACAATGTCGTCGTCTATACATACGACTGGATAGGGAAGGACAGCAACGTGATCTACAAGACCGAGATCACGGTGACCTCCGGAACCTCCAGCGAGACGTTCACCACCACCCTCGCAGGTACCAACCTCATCGACAAGGGGGTGTCCGGGGACGGCAGCTACATCCCCGACCAGCCCTCGTCCTCCGGCGACGACCTCAGGACCGATCTCCAGGTGGGCGACTACATCCAGTACGTCAAGTACGATGACGACGACCGTGACAGGGAGACATACACTGTCGTCAGGGTCGATGGGGACCGCGTCCTCGTCAGGGAGAATGGAGACGACGACACCGATTGGATGTCCGCATCCGACTTCATCAAGCTGGTGAAGTACGACGGATCCGGCAGAGAGATCGGCACTGAGACGATCCAGACCGACTTCGGTACCATCGACTGTACCATCTACACGTACTGGTGGTATTATGACGACATGCTCGACCTCGATGACGGCGCCGTCGTATGGGTCGGCGGTGACGGAGTCATCTACAAGCTAGAGAGCCTGGACGATTACTACGATGACGATGATTGGGATGACAAGTACGACAGGGAGTCCTACTATCTCACAGGGACCTCACTGTTCAACGCCGGTTCCGGAGGAGGAAGCACCCCCACGCCCGACCCGGATCCCGCAGACAACAGGTTCGGTGTCGAGCTGACCGTCGGAGACTACTACGTGATAAGGGATGACGACGGGCGCTTCGACGAGAGGTACGAGATCATCGCGATCGACGGCAGCCGCCTCACAGTCATGGAGGAGGACGGCGACTGGGACAAGGAGATCGAGCGCATGTCCGCCAACGAGTTCCTCAGCAAGGTTTTGATTACCTCATCCCAGCTCGACAGCGCTTACAAATCGACCGGAGAGGTCGACACCGTTAACGGCATCGACTGCCAGGTGTACAGAGAGCGCTACGACGATGACCGCGAGAGGATCTGTGTTCAGCAGGTCTCCGGAACATCGAACTACATCATCTGGGAGAAGCACGAGGACTGGGATGACACCGACACCCTGATCGAGCTCTCCATCCAGTCGCTCTAAACCTCTTACGTCCCTCCGGGGACGGTCTTTTTATTTCCAACGTGCATTGAAGGTTAATGGAATCTGATAGCATAATAACAACCATTTATTATGATTGTTGATTAAGTTATCAACTTTACTAATATCGATATCATGAAACAGAGCATAACCAGAGCGGAACTGGCGGAGAAGTTCAGGCTAGGTATCGAGAGGAAGGAAGCGGAGAAGCAGGCGTTCCTCCTGAAGGCATTCGAGAATCCCGAGAAGGGAGCGATATACTCGGAGATAGTGGATTTCCTCGAGTACGACATCAGGTACTATGCGGTCGGCGCCGCGTATTACGATGACAGCATCGATTCTCTGGACTCGGAGGACAATGACAATCTCATCTATCTCACCGGACTCAGCGAACCCTCCGCGCGCGCGTACGCACAGTATCTCAGGGAGATCGAGCCCTCATCGAGAGCAGATGAGAGGATTACCCACTCCTGCATGAAGGAACTCAAATCCGCGATCCGCCGCGTCATGGAGAAAGGGGCGCTATGATATTCGACAGGGAGGATGTGGAGGTTCTCAAGCGCGTGATGATGCGCAAGGGGGTGGAGGCCGCCGCAGTCTCCTTCAATCAGAACCTCACCGAGGCTCAGCGCGTCATGGTAGCCGATGAGCTGGTCCGTGACATCGCCAGGTGCCAACTCATGATCTGCATCGGGACCAACGATTTCTCGGACATCGTCCGTCAGCTCGAGTCGTTCGACGAGGACCTTTCGGCCCTTCCTCCGACGATTTACGCCGCCTATATGGAGTCGATGACCCCCACCGAGAAGGATGACGAGGGTCAGTACATCTGGATGCTCACGGCACTGATCTCCAACACATACCTGATACGGAAGGGCCTAGAACTGACACACATCCTGTCGACAGCGGACCATGTTCTAAAACCGCACGAGGTCCGCATGATCATCTCCGTTCGCGACGAGCTCCGCGAGATTGCGGAGAGGTGCGACGATATCGACGACTCTGGCATCGGGCCGAAGGGATATGCCGTAGCGGTCGCAGACGAATGCTCCCTGCTTCTCCGCATCGATTCCGGAAAGGAGGCGGACAGCGCCGAGATCTCCGATGTCATGCATCGCATATCATTGCTGGACGGGGAGGAGTTCGAGAGGATCTTCGCTCTCGATGTGGGCCGCATCCACCTGGAGTTCATTTCGATGCTCACCGAAGCGCGCGGCCACTACCTCTCGATTCTATGCGCCAGGTGCATACTCAACTCCTTCATGAGTTAGGCAACCACTTTTATAAGAACAACTAAGAAGATACGAGGCTCATGTGGGATGCAGGCCTCGTTTCGAGAGTCAGGGACAGGAAACTGAATGAGATCATGATCTTCGCTTCCATGGCGAAGATCGACAGCGGGAACATCGATGATTACATAGATATCATCGTCAGCCTCGGCGACGACATCGATGCATGCGACACCCTTCTGGACACCGACGGGGAGACCGAGATTTCCCTCGAGGCCATAGACGATCCCGCGTATCTCGAAAGACTCTCCCCCGGAGAGAGGGCGGACGAGGATGCGTTCAACGCCATGAAGGTCGATCCCGCCATCGAGGAATCGGTACCAGAGGATCTGGCCGATTATGTGAGGCAGCTCATCTCCGATGCCGTGGAATCTATCAAATCGGAATCCGACGGAAGCCGTGATGCGCTGGACGCCCTCAAGGAGGAGCTGGCTATCGTACGGAAGAGGAACGAGGAGCTCTCGGAGGAGCTCGACTTCAAGATGACCGAGAATGCCTCCGTCAGCGACGAGCTCAGCACCGTCCAGAACGAGAGGGACACCCTCCAGTCCGAGCTGGCATCTCTCAGGAAAAGGAACGCCGAGCTCGAGTCAGCCGTAGCCCAGCTGGACTCCCTCTCCGAGGAGCTCTCCAAGGCGAACGAGCAGATAGCCATCCTGAAGGGGAGGATCGAGGAGCTCCAGTCCGAGGTCTCCGCGAAGGAAAACGAGATCGCCGCCGTCGAGACCGAGATGGAGGCAGCCCTCGAGGACAACTCCGAGCTCACCGGCGAGGTCGAGGCTCTGAAGGAGGAGATCTCCGATGCTCAGGCGGATTCTCTCGCTGAGGAGATGATGAGCGAAGCTCCAGTCACGGAAAAGGCGGAGCAGACCGGGAAGGCTCCGGCAGTCGACAGGATCCTGACTGATTCGCAGAGGGAGATCGTCGCTGCTGCAAAGGCCATGAAGGACGCCAAGATGGACGAGTTCATCGACCTCTCCATGGAGGGGAAGATGGATGAGACCATCTGCGACAACATCGTGAGCTTCCTGAAGGTCGACATCAGCATCTGCGACGCCCTTCTGGGCATGGACTACTCGGACCTGAACAGCATCCTCGACGGATTCCGCAGGATACTCTCCATCATAGACGAATCCCCCGAACCACGCAGCCAGAGCATCTACTCCAACAGCCTCACCCCCGACCAGGCCGTCGTGGAGTACGGCTACAACAAGGTCATCGAGCACATCCAGGAAGTCATGCTCAGCAGATACGCCGACATGCTCTGATCACAGGAACTCCAGAACCGCCCCGGGGGTCTCGACGTAGTCGATCCCGTTGGAACGACAGATCTCCGGGGTGAAACCATATCCGAACGTGACTGCGACGAATCTTGTTCCGCTGTCGCGGGCACCGATGAGGTCGTTCGTGGAATCCCCGACCATCAACGTTCTCGATGGCTCTGCTCCAGATGCGTAGATGCATCTGTCGATTAGATCAGACTTCGAGAGCACCCCGAAGCAATCAGCTCCGCATACATCGTCGAAGAGGTCCGCGATCCCCCAGTGCTCCACCAGCTTCTTGGCGTATTCGTCCAGTTTCATGGTCGCTACACCGAGCGATATGCCCCTGCGACGGATCTCACGCAGGGACTCCTCCATGCCGGGGAAGAGCTTCGCCTGGAGATACCCCTCCCGACCGTAGTGTTCGCGGTATATCCTGGCAGCCTCAATCGCTGAATCATGGTCCACGCCGTAGATCCTCGCCATGTTGTCGATGAGCGAGCCGCCCATGTTCATGTAGAGCGTCTCGATCGACGGTTCGGGCACCTCCAACGCTTGTGCGGTGTACATGAACGATGAGATGATTCCGGGCGATGTATCTGCCAAGGTGCCGTCCATGTCGTAGACTACGAGGTCGGTGTCCATGGCAGGTGTAACGACGGATGCATCATAACCTTGACGGGTCAGATGAAATACATCCTGTTGCATCCACACTCCATGAGGGAGCCGCCCTGTGACATCGGAGCACCGCAGGAGGAATTCTGCGAGGCCATAACGGAGATGTTCGACGATCCAGATGGGATGTATGAGGTCCTCGACACTAACCTGTCCGATGATCCCTTCGAGCCCGACATAGAGGTCATGGACTCGGATGAGTGGGTTTTCAACGTGCTGTGCTACTATGTTGAGGATTCACCCTCTGACGGTGTGGTGGAGATATTCCCCAAGACGTTCGGCATGAGGAAATGGGTGCAGGATGACTCGGATCGGCCAGCATTCCTTGCATTGGGTGTCGGCGGGACTCCGCGCAATCCGGAGTATCTGTTTTTCGCTCGTTTCTTCAATTTCACCAGTAGCGAGTTCCATCTCGATGATGGCAGGGGACTCATGATCAACTGGATGAGGAGGGAGTTCCTGTTCAAGGTTGTGCGCGAAGAATTCGACCGTATATTCAGTCCGATGTGAACTAGGCCGATTGTATAAAATAATTAGCAGATTAAGCAATCAACTAAATTATTATTCCATTTACACTTTGCCACAGGTTCTGATTAAAAATGATACATTTCCTTTCATTCTCGAACTCTCGCAAAATTTCGACAAGAATTGAATATTTCTCAAATTTCTTTCACAATTCTTATAACAAATTATTAATTAAGCTGAATACATTACTTAGTAAATTAAATGCGAATCATTACTCCGCAGTTCTGATTTCCTAAGAAGAGCAATATTAATTAAGCTTATTACTTAATTCTCGATATTAATAATCAACAAATTGAATTTGTGCTGAAAACAATGAAATGTGGTGCAAATGATACGGAAAATTGATATTTCCTAGAAAAATGTCATATTGGAAACGAAATTCAAAAATCATCAAGTTTTTAGGCACTTCTTTGTCCACGACGGTCTCCCGAATATCAACTTAATATGGGTCTGATTGCACCGAAAACCCTGTACGAACCATCGTTTTTTGACGGTCATTGGGATGATCCCACCTCACTGCATTTCCATAGGGGGGTCGATGCCTCCGATGGCCTATTACCTCAGTTTTTCTGTCAAAACCAAATGTAGATTTGGTGATTTAGAATTAATTAATCTGGATGCTTTATCGTATTGATTTTTATCGAAATAACACATCGGTCTAAATAGCTAAGTATATATCGAATATGAAGATGGTCCGGTTGATGGAGATACCGCGCAGCATCTGCCGTGAGGATGCATTGGCCCCTATAACACCAAAGCTCTGAGGCTCGTGCTGATAGTCGCCATCTTCATTTTCCATGCAGGCATCCACATGGGATTCCTGACTCCTGATCTCGGACATGTCTGCGTTTCCGTTTTCTTCTTCCTTACCGGATATGGCCTGGAATACAGCCTGGCCAACAAACCGGACTATGCGAGGAGTTTCCTGCACAGACGCGTCCTCGGCCTGATGATTCAGTATTGGATCATAATGACGGTACTCGCAGCCTTCGTGTTCACTATTCACCGCTCATGGGACCAGTTTCTTGTGGAATTCACAGCGACGTTCGGTGTTCCCTTATGGTACATCACCGAACTTGTCGCATTCTACATAGTGTTCTATCTCTCGATGTTCATCAGCAATCGCAGGAAAGCATTGTTGCTTATCGCTGCAGGAACACTGTTCGTTATGTTCGTCCTATGGTATCATTTCAACAGCGACCTCTACTACAGATCCGGCCTGTGCTTCGTGCTCGGAGTGGCATGGTATACCTGCAGGGGATCCTTCTCCAAGATGAACCGCGGATTGATCTCGGCTCTGCTGTTCCTGTTGATTACGCCACTGCTGTTGCTCAACGACCGTTACCCGAGTGTTCCGGTGGATTTCATCATGACATCGCTTTCCGGAGTGCTTGCCAGCGTTATGGCGGTTGCATTCCTCGCTGTGGATCTGAGGAAGGGATGGTTACTGCTGATCATGGCGATACTAGTCTCATTATACATGATATTCGTGACATGGCCTGACACGGAGATGTCCGTCGGTCCGACCATGATCCTCATCGGAGCTGTGTCATCCGAATTGTCTCAGATACCATGGGTCAGCTCCGCGGCCGCATTTCTCAGTGGGATGTCCCTGGAGCTGTATCTGCTCCACATGAACATGCTGCACTACATGTACCCGAACGTCACTGAATCGGTCCTGTGGTCCACCGTGATGGCAGGCATCGCCACACTCATTCTTGGTTACGTGTTGTTCCGTGTCTGCGGATACGTCCTTTCCAGATATGATGCAGCGTATCAGAGCATATCCGATAAAAAATCAGTATGTTAATTAATCAGCTATATTATTATAGTATGCTGAAGATAAGTATTAATAACCTGTATGCAATGAAATCTCATGGACGGAAATTCAGTGATTGAAGCAATTGAATCCCGCAGGAGCATCCGTTCCTACAGAGCGGACATGGTTCCCGACGACATCGTGGACAGAATCGTCGAAGCGGGCACCTTCGCCGCTACAGGCAGCGGTCTGCAATCACCGATAATCATCGTCGTGAGGGATCGCTCCATGCGCGACAGGCTGTCCAAGATGAACGCTGACATCATGGGCGTCGATACCGACCCGTTCTACGGTGCCCCCGTGGTGCTTATAGTCCTTGCCGACAGGTCCGTCCCCACATACATCTACGACGGGAGCCTCGTGATGGGGAACCTGATGCTCGCAGCCCACTCACTCGGCATCGGCAGCTGCTGGATCCACAGGGCGAAGGAGGAGTTCGACAGTCTGGAGGGAAAGGAGATCCTCAAGGACCTAGGGATCGAGGAGGATTACGAGGGTATCGGACACTGCATCCTCGGTTATCCTGATGGGGACATCCCTGATGCGAAGCCGAGAAAGGATGGTTGGGTCTACAAGGTCTGAATCCTGCTGATCATCCGTGATCCGACATTCGATTCCACCGTCTCATTGATCGACGTCTGTGGGTTCAGAGAATGATGTCAGTCTCGGATTATCCGATGGGGGCACATCGAAGTCGATGAAGGCGGGGAGTCCGGAAACTCCCCGTTCCAGGTATTCTGCGACAGCTGCCACACAATCGCTGTCGATAATCGACCCTTCGACATCGAGGAGGTCGATGACCTCTTCTCCGAAACCGTTTAGCGAATCCGAATCCAACCGGTCGAACGAAGGGATCAATCCGATCTTGTCCCTGTGGGTGATCTCGACGGGCAGACATCCAAGGTCGTTTTCCCCTGATCCACACTGTGGGCTGATCGAATCCCATTGAAGAACCGGTATCGAAAATCGGGGCAAATCCGATAGGTCTTAAAGATTCCGGACCCCTCAAGATTCCGAAGTTGCCGAATTGCCTGCCCTCATTCCACCAGCTTCTCAACCACATGGTGGTCTCTTGGCCGATGGCCATCGTCCCAGGGGGCATGTGATCTGCCGATTCGATCCTGATTATGGATGATATCCTACCCGACAGATCGACAGAGATCCTAGCCACACGGATATCTCCGTACATCTCAGGATGTTGTTATCGGTTATCAATCATAATGTGAAATAATTAAACTGATTGCTTTATTGAATAAATTAATTCAAAATGGTTATTTAACAATATAATGATAAGCCATCATGCGGAGGTCCTCATTGACTAGACGGACGTCCCTGACGGCAAGGCGTCTTGCACCCAGATGGTCGTAGAACGCATATCCACAGTCGTCATCGGTGAAGATCAGGATATCACGTGCACCATTTTCGCGGAAAAACTCCTCTGCGGAATCGAAGAGAAGCCTCCCGAATCCCTTTCCGCGGGAATCCTCGGAGATTATGAGCAGGACCAGCTCACCATCGAAATCGATGCCGCATTCGCGCTCCAACTCCCTGTCCGTCTCTTTCAGGACCCTCGTGTCGGAGATGAGGCCGTCGATTCCTTCCATGCCGCGGATGTGTCTGCTCAGACGAATGGAATCGGCGATCGCCCCCAGCCCGATGCGGTTCCTTCCGACCCGGGCCATAACGCATCCTATGACATCGCCGTCGACTTCCAGTACCCTGATGAAGCGGCTGCTGTGCATGCATGATCTGAGATAGGCTTCGGAAGCTGGTATTCCCAGACCCTGTCCATATGAATCCATCTCCCATGTGGTTAGGATAATCCTGGAAAGTGGCTCGACGTCGGACTCGTGGAACTCCCTGATCAACCGATCACCTGAGGGACCTGCACCAGACGATGCTGGCGAAACGGGGCATGTGCCTGCATGCGAACACCTGGAATCTGTTGTATCCGCCGCAGATTGAACGGTTCCTACCCTTGGCAAGGTCCGACATCGCCATGACGACAACGTCCTCCTTGGTGACCGTGTGCTTGAACACCTTGTCGGGGACCGTGCGTCCGTCCGTCGAGATGTTGATGAAATCGGTCCCCACCCAACCTGGTGACACCTCGAGGACGCCGATGCCCTTGTCGCGGAGCTCGGTCCTGAGGGCGTCGCAGAAGCTCCTCACGAAGGCCTTCGTCGCCGAGTAGACGTTCAGCTCCGGGAGTGGCAAATACGCCGATGCAGAGCAGACCTCTATTATGCTGGACCCCCTGCCCATGAACGGGATGCAGCAGCGGGTGACCTCCACGAGGGCGGTGACGTTCACGGAGATCATGGACACGGTGTCCTCCGATGATATCTCCCATGTCCTGCCAAACCTTCCGAATCCGGCGCAGTTCACGAGGTAGCCGACATCCGGCCTCTCGTTCTCGATGACATCTGTGAGCGAGCGTATGCCCTCGATGTCCGACAGGTTGGCGGTGACGATCCTGCATGGCGTCCGGAGGCTTTCAGAGACCTCCTGGAGCCTGTCCGACCTTCTAGCAACTAACCATATGCAATCAAGCCCTTTCGAATCCAGAGCTCTGCAGAACTCCTCGCCTATTCCGGACGAGGCTCCGGTGACGATGGCGATCATTGCCCTGCCAGCGCGGATGCCGCGACAGTGACGATGACGACCACCATGATGAGGACCATGCCCCAGGCGAGTACCTTCTTTCTCGTCTCAGCTTTCATGATGAGCGGGTCATCACGCGACAGATAATAATTATTTTGAAAATCGGAAAGGGAAAAGGTTTGAGTTCTGCCATAGACGCTTTCGCATCAGTAGCAGGGGAGCTTCTCGTCGGCCAGGGCAAACGCCAGGTAGAGGGTCAGCACGAAGTTGGCCAGAGCGGCGATTCCCATGAGCAGCTGACTGCAAACAGCGCTGTCCGCGAAGCCTCCGATTCCCAGGAACAGGAAGATCAGGGCGGTGGTCAGCAGGATGAGAGTCAGGGTCTTGGGGTTGCCGACACGGTAGGACCAGATCAGCGCGACCAGGTAGATGATACCGAGAGTGATATTGACGTACTGGTCGGTTCCGCCGGAGACTCCGGAAAGGAACACACCGAGAGCGACGAGACCGAACACGATGAATCCGAAGTTGGATCCAGCCCTGTATGCGGCGATCGCTGCGATGAAAATCATGAATGAGGCAGCCATGAACAGGGGCCCGAGAGCCACCGATACGGAGCTGTCGAAGTAGCCTCCGATTCCCGAGATAGCCAGCGGCAGGGAAACGATTGCCACGAAGAACAATCCGAACGCCGTCGGATCGAGAATTTTGCATTCGTCAGACATTACTATTTTCCTCCTTTAGGTCGAACGACCTGCACCGAATTTCGTGTTTTGAGTATAAAATAGTGTTTTTTTCAACGGCGTTAGAAGGACCAGTTGGATAGATGGTCGAACGTACACAGTTTACAACATGCCAGATGGCTGCATTGGATGCTTTTTCCAAGAAAATTATTTATAATATTGGTTGTAGCATGTATCAGAAATCGTCCAAAACCGGGACGGTTTTCACGCTCCTTTTAGAGGGGTCGCGGACCTTGGAAGCCATGATCTCCTGCACCCGGTTGAAGTCCTCCGGAGACACCGCGAGACCCGCCTTGTGAGGGATTAGGAGGTCCTCCCAGCGCATGTATCCCGCGTAGACGGGGTTGTGGAGGATGTTCCTCAGGTTGTACTTGTTCCATGGATTCCCCCTGCGGGTGAGCCTTCCGCGCGAGTTGAGGGAGTAGCAGATGGAGTCCATGGTCTCGCCGGAAAGGTATGCCTGGAATATGTCGCTGACGACAGGGAGCTCCTCCTCGTCCTCCACGAGCTGCCCGTCGGAAAGGGAGTACCCGAACGGCGGGGTGAAGCCCATGGTCGCTTTCCTGACCGGCTCCGTGCCGAGATTCTCGGCCTTCTCACGCATCCCGATCTTGGTCCTCTCGCCGATCTGCTCGCTCTCCAGCTGCGCCATGCGCTGGATCATGTCGACCACGAACCTTCCGAGGGCGTTCGATGTGTCCAGGGCCTCGTAGCACGAGACGAACTCCTTGCCGTTCCTGCCGAGCTCATCCATCATGGCCATGAAGTTGCGGCTGTTCCTGTGGATACGGTCCATCTTGAGGACCACCAGAACATCCCAGGAGTCCATCTCGGACATCATCCTGCGGTATGCGGGACGGTTGGCGTTGCGTCCAGAATATCCGTCGTCCTCGTAGACGCCGGCGATCTCCAGGCCCTCGGCCATACAGTGGTCCTCGAGGATGGATTTCTGGGCCTCGAGGGAGTATCCCTCCGCTGCCTGTTCGTCTGTGGAGACCCTAACGTAGAGCGCCGCGCGTCTGGATGCTTCGGACATCATTCGCGGGTCACGGGGAGTGGACCGTTTATAGATTCGTATAGATCGATGGCTACGATCGGCTCCTGCTCGCCCTTGCGGAGAATGCCGTCCCATTCCTGGTAGCCGACGTACAGCGGGTTGTGGAGGATGTTCCCGACGGACTGCTTGTTCCACTTGCCACCCTTCTTAGCGGGGATCTCAGCCTTGTTGAGATATCCGGCGATGTCGTCCATCGTGGAGCCGCGCCTGTACATGTTGTAGATCGCACGGACGGTGTAGGCCTCGTCCTTGACGACCTCGAGCCTCCCCTTGCTGTAGACGTATCCGTAGGGATGTCCCGAACCGAGGTTGCCGGTCCCGTTGCGCGCCTTGTACTCCATGCCGATCTTGACCCTCTCTCCGATCTGCTCGCTCTCCAGCTGGGCGATGCGCTGCATGATGTCCATGACGAAGCGCCCCATGGCGGTGGTTGTGTCGAACTTGTCCTGCATGGAGGTGAACTCCTTGCCCTTGGCGCGGAGATCGTCCATCATGAGGGCGAAGTTCACGCTGTTCCTGTGGATACGGTCCATCTTGAGGACCAGTATCGTATCCCAGCTGTCGCTGTCGGCCATCATCCTCTGGTACTCGGGACGCTCGGTGTTCCTTCCGGAGTAACCCTCGTCCCTGTAAACGTCCGAGACCTCCCAGCCGCGGACCCTGCAGTAGGCCTCCAGCCTCTTGACCTGGGCGTCCAGGGAGAAACCCTCGTTGGCCTGGTCGTCAGTGGAGACCCTCACGTAAAGCGCTGCGCGCATGCATCCATCCCGAGCAGATAAACGCATCTTTCGTTATTTAAAGACAGCACCGACGCGTCTGTCAGGCCCTTCACACAAAGGAAATACATGCAGGCAGTTCCCTTCTTCATGCTCACCGATCTCCCTCCATGTCCGGTGGAGACCACGCTACTTCTGATCAGCGACAAATGGGTCGTCCTCATACTCAGGGACCTCAGAACAGGTACGAAGAGGTTCGGGGAGCTCCAGAAGTCTGTCACTGGGATATCGCAGAAGGTCCTCACCGAGAAGCTCCGCAGCATGGAGGAGCACGGGCTCGTCCACAGGACCGTGCATCCCGAGGTTCCGCCGAGGGTGGAGTACAGCCTCACGGATCTCGGCAAGACGCTGTACCCCGTCCTGGACGCTCTGGAGGCCTGGGGATGGCAGTATAAGAAACTGGCCGCCGAATCAGGGGACTCATGACCTGCCGCACAGGGTCCTCAGGGCATCTCCGATGTCCATGTCGATCCCGACGGCCTGTCCGGCCAGCTGTTCGGGGAAGTACGGCTCGCCCAGGTTCACGCAGGCGTAGCGGGCCCGCGGATTGCGGACCGTCATGTTCCAGAACGGGTACTTGATGATCCCGGGCGTGTTGTAGCCAACCCCCAGCTCCAGGTACATAGAAGACAGCGGACTCAAGGTCGAGGGGAAGCTTGTCGCCTACCATGCCGCAGGGGACTCGTTCCTTCCCGATGTCAAGTCCTACATGACCGAGAGCGCCCACAAGTACAACACCGTCGGAGGCGGAAAGGGACTGATCACGAACTTCTCGGGAATCTTCGGCGATGCGTTCGATTCGACCGTCACAGAGGACGGAGAGAGGATCGGTGCTGGAAAGATGGAGATCGCTGGGATCCAGATGGTCATCAACTCCGACAACGACGCCTACGAGGTGGAGATCCCCGAGGCCAAGGCCGTGTACATGCACATGCTCGGCCATGACTGCCACTCCATCGTCGCAGGTGCAGGACACGCGGATGCGATCATCGCCAACCTGAAGGGCTACCTCGACAGGGGATTCCAGATCTTCCTCTCAGCTCACTACGGACCTGAGACCAGGCAGGACGTCCAGACCAAGATCGACTACCTCGAGATGCTCAAGGAGGTCGCCTCTGGATGCTCCTCCGCCGACGAGTTCAAGGCCGCTGTCAACGAGAGATGCCCCGAGTATTCCGGAGCCAACTACCTCGACATGACCGCAGGATTTTTCTTCCCCGGCCAGTGACGGCAGCATGAAAAACGGGTCCCCTCAAGGGGGCCCGTACCTTCCACCTCCGACGATGCTCCCTCAGAGAGATTTTAATACCGAAGAATGCTAGAATCATCATGCGCTGTTCCGTGGCTCGCAAGGCGATTCTGATGACGGTCATCCTATTCGCCTCCACGGCTGTTCTGTGCGCATCATTCGCCGATGCGGATGCTACCGGACCTGACATCACCGTCATCGTCCCATCGGATAAACTGACGCCGGAGGACCCCATCGGATTCATACTGGGTTACGAGGCTGTCTCTGCTGAGATGAGGATGTCGGACGGCATCGTCTTCATCATGTCGGATCCAAAGTTCGCCATGGATGAACTCTATCAGGTCGTGAGGGAGGCCATAGGAAGCGAGCGTTTCATCGATGAATCGGAGCTCCGCGACTTCGTCGGAGGCCCCTCGTCGGTCTCGGTCTCCGAACAGGACGACGGATTCGAAGGGGTCCACATCGACACTGAGTTCCTTCTCACGGTCACCGTCACCATGGATTCCGATCCAAGGTGGGACGGCATCACCGACCGCATCAGAGGTGTGGCCGACTGCCAGAACGCCTTCCTCTCCAAGATGGCGGCCTCCGCCTTCTTCCAGGAATCGAGGGCCACTGATGCTTATGTAGACCGCAAGCAGTCCGATGAGGGCGACGAGCAGGATGGCATCCATTACGAGGAACCGGTAGTCGAATCCGACTGCGACCCACCAGAGGTCATTCCTGAACCGTGCCGCCAGTCGGTACCCGGATTCTGCGAGGCAGGCTCGCCGGCCCCCATGCCGGTCGTGGCCAGAGGGACGGTATTCTGAGGCGGAGGCCCCGCCACCGACCGTCCCGAAGGGACCCAAACCTCTAAGAAGAATCCAAAGGGAAGATGAAGATGAACAGAAAGGCAATCGCAGCCATAGCGGCCGTGGTGGTCGCGGTCACGGCGATAGGAATCGTCTATGCTATAACAGACGATCGGTACGACATAACATACGTGCTCAATGGAGGCACGCAGAACGATCTCAATCCCACATCCTATGAAGCAGGTACGACCACAGAACTTTACGACCCGTACGATGACGACATGGCGTTCGTTTCCTGGTACCTTGACGAGGCACTGACGACCCCTGTGGTCTCCATCGGGCCCGAGATCACCGGGGACATCACCCTGTACGCCGGTTGGTCGGACTCCGTAGTGGGGAAGGCCCTGGAGTACGACGTCAGCGGGTCTTATGACAGCGGACTCCTGTCCAGCTACAGGATGGACGGGACCGTCACCTACAGGTACCTCTACCAGAACGACTCCGGGGAGTACCTGATGTCCACTCAGACGGACATGGAATACATGTTCCTGACCACCACTCAGCACAGGTCATCGGAGGACACCTACTGGACCGGGGACTCCGACACCAAGTGGTATGATATGGGGACCGAGACCATAGACACGATCAACGGCCCCAAGGAATGCCAGGTCATCCAAGGGACGCATTCCGACGGTTCCATCGAGAAGCAGTGGATCGGCGACGGATGGATAACATACAGGATAGAGTACAGCTCCCAGGGGATGTTCTCGTCTACGGACCTGATCTATGAGCTCAAAGACGTGTACACGGTGGAGACCTCCAGCGAGGTCCAGGTGACGGCCTATGCCGACATGGGCATCGAGGTTTCCGGCGACGGGACGTACAGGCCGGGGGACAGCGTCACCCTGACCGCGTCAGTTGACGATGGCACCACCTTCTCCGGATGGTACGACTCCTCCGGCAACCTTGTCTCCACGTCCCTGGAATACACCTTCACCGCACAGTACGGCAACTTCGAGTTCTATGCCATGAACACTTCCGATCCCGATGTGTCCACCATGACGGGCAAGGCGTTGGACCTCGGATCATACACCGAGGCCACCGAATGGACCGTATACGACCAGGACGGGGATTCCGTCGCATCATTCACAGGCGATCCTGCACAGTACTCCTTCGACACGCCGGGAGAGTACACGATAATGGGTGTGGACCCGGACGACGGGACGCACCGCACACTCACTTTGATGGTCGACGGATACACGACGGTGCAATACGAATGGTCCGTGGACGGTGAGAGCTACACATACAGCCTTGATATCCTGTACAGCGACGTCGTCTACTACAGGGACTACTACGATGTCTCACAGAGGCAGCAGGACATCTACAACGACCACCAACGCGACAGGACGTTCGTGACCTATGAGGACAAGTACATACAGCAGATCGCAACCGACTTCGGCACCATGACCGAGGGGATGACCGACCTGGAGAGGGTGAACTTCCTGCTGGCGTTCTCGCAGTGCTTAGGCTACGAGGACGATTCGGTGTACATGGGCTACGAGGAGTACTGGAAGTTCCCTCTGGAAACCCTCTACGACCATGGAGGCGACTGCGAGGACACGTCCATACTGCTGGCATCCCTGGCCGAGGCCATGGGATACGACGCCTCCCTGCTGCTGTTCCCTGGCCACATGGCCGCCGGCATCCACATCGACGGGGATTATCCCGACCTAAACGGATTCTACCTCAGGTCGGACCCGGACAAGGTCTACTACTACTGCGAGACGACCTCGACCGGATTCACCGTCGGTCAGATCCCCAGCAGCGTCGATACAGAAAACACGACCATGGTCGTGATCTGAAACCTCAGAAACACGTGGGGGTCCCCCTCACCTTTACCTTCTATCGATGCGCCGGCAAAAGTCGGTATACCGATGTGCTGAAAGCTCGGAAACAAGAATGTACTGGAACCGCCCGAGCGTAGGTTGCCCGGGCGGAGGAAACATAATGGTGCTAGAGGGCGCCCCCGGAGGGGCACCGGTAAAAGGGGGCAAAGCCCCCTTCACAGTTTGTACGGGTCCTTCGGACTCACATCATAGGGGGTGCGCCGGCGCCCTGAGGGGGTGTCGGGGGAGCCCTGCGGGAGGCGATGACGTCGTCGATCCTGAGGATCATGTTGGCGACCTCCTCCGCGGAGTTGATGGCCTGGACCTTCACCCTGAGGGGCTCGACGACGTTCTTGGCGAGCATGTCGACAGCCTCTCCGGAGTCGAGGTCGATACCGAAGTACTTGGCTTTGGCGGATTTCTTCTCGTGCGCGTTCTTCAGCTTGATGATGCTGTCGATGGGGTCGATTCCGGCGTTCTCGGAGAGTGTCCAGGGGATGATCTCCATGGCCTTGGCGAACTTCTCGATGGCGAGCTGCTCCCTTCCTCCGACGGAGGCAGCGTAGTCCATCAGCCTGAGCTCGAGCTCGATCTCGGGGGCTCCGGCTCCGGCGACGACCTTTCCATCCTCGATGGCGACACCGACGACGCGGATGGCGTCGTTCAGGGCCCTCTCGACTTCCTCGAGCACGTGCTCGGTTCCGCCGCGGACGAAGATTGTGATGGCCTTGGGGTTCTTGCAGCCGGTGATGAAAGCCATTCCGTCCTCTCCGACCTGCTTCTCCTCGACAGCGCCAGCGGTTCCCAGGTCCTCCTTGGTGAGCTCCATGACGTTTCCGACGATGGTGGCTCCGGTGGCCTTGGCGATTGCCTCGAGGTCGGACTGCTTGAGCCTCCTGTATCCGAGGATGCCGTTCTTGGCGAGGTAGTGCTGGACGAGGTCGTCGACTCCCTTCTGGGAGAACACGACGTTGGCTCCGACGGACTTGATCTTCTCGACCATGGCCTTCAGCTCGTTCTCCTCCTCGGCGAGGAAGGTGGACATGGCTGTGGGGTCGGTGATCTGGATCTGAGCGTCGAACTCGGTCTTCTTGATCTCGAGAGCTCCGGAGAGCAGGGCGATCTTGGCCTTCTCGACACGGGTGGGCATCCTGCTGTGGACCTTCTCCTTGTCGACGACGATTCCGGGGATGAGGTAGGTGTCACCGATGACGCCTCCGATCTTCTTCTGGATGCGGATGTTCTTGGTGTCGACCTTTCCGTTCTCCTCGACGGACTTGCAGGCCTTGACGACGATGTCGGCCAGGGTCTCCTCCTCCTCTCCGACGGATTTGCCGGTGAGGGCGGTGGCGGCGACCTGCCTCAGGGTCTTGTCGGATTTGACGTCGACCGCGATCTCGTTGAGGAGCTCGACGGCCTTGGAGGACGCCATCTTGTATCCGTTGGTGATGACGGTGGGGTGGACGTTGGCGTTGATGAGCTCCTCGGACTGCTTGAGCAGCTCTCCGGCGAGGACGACGCTGGTGGTTGTTCCGTCTCCGCACTCGGAGTCCTGGGTCTTGGCGACCTCGACGACCATCTTGGCTGCGGGGTGCTGGACGTCGATCTCCTTCAGGATGGTGACACCGTCGTTGGTGATGACGACATCGCCGATGGTGTTGACGAGCATCTTGTCCATTCCCTTGGGTCCGAGTGTGGACCTCACCGCATCGGCCACGGCCTTGGCGGCGGAGATGTTGTTGAACTGTGCCTCTTTGTCTTTGCTCCTCTCGGTGCCCTCTTTGAGCACGATGACGGGCTGGTTTCCGCTTCCGTACATAGGATGAATCTCCTGATTACTGGATTCGGATAATTTAGACCTTCTATAAAAGTGTTGCTATACAACCACTCCATTCAGACGTCAGGTGCCAGCAGACGGGCCTCGGTTCTCGAAGGTGTCCAGGACGGTCAGGCCCAGCTCGGTGCCGGCCTGGGTCAGCCTGTCGCGGGCCCTCTGGGAAGCTGTGATGCCCATGCGGTCCAGCCTCGTGGTGTCCACGTTGCGGATGTTCAGAGGATCATGGAAGACGACTCTGGCACCGGTGCTGGCGATCGCCTCCATGAGCTCCATCTCCCTACCTTCGAGTGTCGACATCGTCGGGGCTATCAGCGCGTAGCAGTCGATGCCGGCATCGGTCAGCGCCTTCAGCGCAGAGAGCCTGGCACCTGGCAGCGGAGCGCCCGGCTCGGTCATCTTGGATATCCTGTCGTCGATGTTCGTGATGGTTATCCCGACCCTGGAGTCCATGTCGCCGAGGGGGTCAATGTCCCTGATGATGAGGTCCGATTTGGTGTGTATGTGGACCCGCCTCCTCCTGGATGCCAGGACCTCCAGGCACATCTGGGTCAGCCTGAACTTCCGTTCGGCGTACTGGTACGGGTCTGTGACGGTCCCTATGCCTATGACCCCCTCGACGGCAGGGAGTTCCCTCGCAAGGCGCTCCGGGATGTTCCTCTTCACCCTGACCACCCTCCATCTGGATAGGTCCGAGTGGGTGACGCCTGGACCGTAGCAGTATATGCACCCGTGCTCGCAGCCCCCGTAGGGGTTGAGTGCGTAGTCGATGCCTGGGAGGCCGGATGGGGACAGGGCGCGGCTGCATTCGACGGTCTCGTATACGCCGTCCCATTCCCCGCGGCCCTCCAGGAAGTCGATGAGAGATGTGTCAGTAATAGTCCTCGATCCTCCTCTGCACTATCCAGTCCCTCATCACTCCTGAGTTCCTGATCCATGTGTCCCTCTTGAGGTCCATGACGCGGTCGACATGGGCGAGCGCCTGGTCCAGGTTCTCGTAGTGGTATGGGACGGTCTTCAGCGCCGCACGGACGTTCTCCCTGACGTTCCAGACGCCGACCGGCATCACATAGCCGGGATGTGCCTCCCTCATGATGACGGCCCCCGCGGTGCGCCTCTCCCTCGTGAGAAGCTCGTTCACTGCCATCCTCGAGGCGTAGTAGCAGCCGCCGATGTGGGCATACTCCGTCCTCCCGTCGAAGAACTCGCAGTCGGAGATTATGTCGATCGACCTGCCCGAGGGGTTCCATGTGGTGTTGGGATACCATGCCTCGATCAGCTCGAACCTCCATGTGCAGGGCATGAGCATGACGATCCAGCGGTTGTCGAGCTGCTCCCACTGGTATATCCTGAAGTCGTCGATCGTCTCGTAGAACTTGGTGGTCTTCAGCATGTCCTTCCCGATGATGTCGTCGACGGCCGTGATGCTCCAGCGGGTGGGGACGAACCTGCGGTTCCTGCCTATGCCCATGGTGCCGACGGAGAACGCCTTCTCGATCTCCGAGATCAGCGTGCCGTTGCGGTAAGCCTGGACGACCGCATCCGCGGCCTTCATGTCGGTGTCGTAGAACCCCTTCTCCAGGTTCCTCTCGAACCTGCCGTTGCCCACGGACATCGTCTCCATCCTGGCGGAAGGGCCGAATGGCTGGATCTCGTCGTCGAGGACGATCCTGCCCCTGGGCTTCTGTGAGAAGGAGGCCTCGACATCGACGGGCCTCTCTGTGAGCGCCAGCTCCTGGACGTTGTCCACGATCCTCCCGGACTTGCGGAAGTCGGTGGCGTCGATGCGGTACTTGCCGCGGACGAGACGGAACCTGAAATCGACGATCTCGTCGATGGTCTTGCCCATCCACATCTCGGGGCGGTCCATGATTGCGGTGTCCCCGAACTCGGGCGGGAGGAGGGGGCCTATGTCGACCTTCGGATATCCGTACCTTCCGACGAACACTGACGGCGGGCTCGAACCTGCTAGGTCTTTCATATCTATGAGCGGCATCGTCTTCTGCTGTGAGTAGAACTTGATCATGAGCGGGCAGCGGTCCTTTCCGCAGAGCCTGTGGGCGCCTTTGCAGATCGAGCAGAGGCCGTTCTTGACAGGGGAGTCGTTGAGCTCCACAGCCTTGTCGAAGAATGCCGTTCCCGCCATGCGACTCCGATGCACGAATCATGATAAAACTGTTCACACCGGCACTCCGAACAAGGCGAGGTAAGCAGAAGTCAGTAGGAATTTCTTCCTCGCAAGGGGCTGACTTCCGCTTTATTGAATGAATCCTTCGCCGATTATATACCTTTGGATAAAAATGGTAGATTGGATGCATCATGGATTGAAAAGCTCGGTTTAACGGCTTTAAGTTTAGCCTAAAAAGGATAAAAAATTAAAATTATAAGACGTTTGTATTTACATTACTTCCGTTTCCACCATCGGCGGAATGCGCCGGCACCAGATCCAGGGCGAAGAGCTTCCTGAAATCCGGACGGATTTTCTCGAGGCTCCAGAGCTCCATGCACGGGTCGACGTCGGAGATCAGCTCCACCCTGACGGACCCTGAATCACGGCTGAGGCGGATGCCCCTGACCGCATGGTTCCTGTGCCTGTCGGCGACGTCGGCGATCTTGAGGAACATGGCGCACTGCCTAACCGCCAGCGCCTCGTCCTTGGGCAGGGATGAAAGCCTGGAGTCCTTGGACCCGGGGAACTTCTTGTGATGGAACCTGACGATGAGCCCCATGTCCCTGATCTCGTTGATGCTGAAGCCCACCAGGTCGGCGTTCTCGATGATCACCTGCGACATGATGTTGTGGTTCGTGTAGCTGATCATCTCGCCGATGTCGTGGAGGATGGCGGCGCACGAGAGCAGGCTGCGGAAACCGTCCCCCATGTTGTGCAGCCCGAGGGCCTTCGCCTGGTCGAACACGGAGAGAGCGTTGCTGTTGACGGTCTCAGCGTGCGCCTCGTCGTACTGGCAGCGGTGCGCGAGAGCCCTGACGGACGAGTCCCTGGCACCGAAGATCCTGTACCCGTGCGAGAGCATGTGGTCTATCTGCATGCCCTGCTTGAGGCCCTTCTGGCTGATGGACATCCTCTCGATGCCGAACTGGGACATCAGCTCCTCGGCGATCGCGCCTCCAGCGACGATGATGTCCGCCCTCCCCTTGCCCAGTCCGGGGACGGTGTACCTTCCCACCACATCCCTGCAACGGACAGTGGGCATGAGCTGGCGGAGCTCGGAGAGGGTGAGATACGAGGAGTCGTGGTCGCCCCTCATGGCGGCGCACATCTCGGCGAGCGCGATAAGCGTCCCCGAGGACCCGACGGCCTTGGTGAACCCGATCTCCCTGATCCTGTTCGTGGCATGGTAGGAGGAGATGTCGACGTTCCTCATCATGAGGGCGTAGTCCTCGTCGGAGACGGGGGCCCTGTTGTCGATGCCTAGCCCGTAGGCGTATCTGACTGCGCCCATGCTCAGGCTGTCGAGGAACAGGTTCTCGCCGTTCTCGCAGACGATGACCTCGGTGCTTCCGCCCCCGATATCGATCTCGATCGTGCGCTCGGCAGGCCCCTTGTCGCCGAAGACACCCAGGGCTATTAGCCTGGCCTCCTCGGTGCCCGGGATGACCTTGACCTCCGCTGATCCAGAGATGGCGTTGATCAGGTCGTCCCTGTTGGCCGCCTCCCTGGCTGCGCAGGTGGCGAACGCGAGCACCTTGTCGGCGCCCAGGTCCTTCGAGATCTGGGCGAAGCGTGACACCACGACGGCGCTCTTCTCGATTGTCGCGTCATCGATCCTTCCTGTGCTGTACAGGCTCTGGCCAAGGCGGACGGTCTCCTTGTCCTGGAACACGGGGGTCCCGGACGAGTCCTTGTAGAACCTCACCACCAGGAGATGGATAGAGTTGGTCCCCACATCTATGAATCCAACGGTCTCGGAGTCATCGCTGGCTGCCATGCCATATTCCCCTGTGGTCAATGAACCACTTCTGAGAGCGGAGCTTCTTCTCCCCCTCTGCCCTCTCGACGAGCCTGTACGTCCCGTCCGGGAGGAGCTCCCTGGCCTTCACGTTGTCGGCCAGGTGAATCTTGAGGATGTGCTCCCTGATGTTGACCATCATCTCCTTGTCCAGGACGGGGAACAGGACCTCCACCCTGGCCAGGAGGTTCCTGGGCATCATGTCGGAGGACCCCATGTACATCTCCGGATGGCCGCCGTTCTCGAAGTAGTAGATCCTGGAGTGCTCCAGGAAACGGTCGACAATGCTTGTGACCCTGATGTTCTCCGACACGCCTGGGATCCCGGGCCTGAGGCAGCACAGTCCCCTGATGTTCAGGTCGACCCTGACCCCCGCTATTGACGCCTTGTAGAGCGATGCGATGATGTCCGAGTCGATCAGACCGTTCGCCTTCATGGCGATGTATCCCTTCCCTGTGGCCTTGTGGACCTCTATCTCCCTCTCGATCTTCTGGATGAGGGTGCTCTTGAGGGTCAGAGGAGCCACGAGGAGATGGTTGTACATCCTGGGGCCGAAGTATCCGGTGAGGGCGTTGAACAGCTCGCCGACATCCTCGCCGATCTCAGGGTTGGCGGTGAGGAACGAGATGTCGCCGTACTGCTTGGCGGTGGACGTGTTGTAGTTGCCGGAGCTCATGTGGGTGTACCTGACGAGCTTGTTGCCCTCGAGGCGTACCACCTGGAGCAGCTTGGAGTGAACCTTGAGGTCCACGGGCCCGTATACGACATGGACCCCGATCTTCTCGAGCTCCCTGGACCAGCGGATGTTGTTGCTCTCGTCGAACTTGGCGCGGAGCTCCATCAGGACGGAGACGGTCTTCCCGTTCTCCCTCGCCCTCATGAGGGCCTTGATGATGGACGGGTCCTTCCCTATCCTGTAGAGGCAGATCTTGATGCTCTGGACCTGGGCGTCGTCAGCCGCGGTCTGCATGAACCTGACGATGGTGGAGAACGACTCGTAGGGATGGAAGAGGATCCAGTCCTTCTGGCGGATGGCCTCGAATATGTCCATCCCCTCGGCGAGCTCCGGCGGGGTGTATTGCTCGAAGGGCTTGTCCTTCAGCTTGGGGAAGTCCAGGCCCACGAGCTGCCAGAGGTCGACCAGCATGATGGCGTCGGTCCTGTGGACCTGTACGCCGGAGAGGTTCAGGTTCTTCGCGAACAGCCTGATCATCTCGGTGGGCATGGTGCCCTCGGCGGCCATCCTGACCGGGAACCCGACATCCCTGTCCTCCAGGGACTCCTCGACCGCGGTCATGAAGTCGCAGGCCTCGTCGATGGTCACCTTGACGTCGGCGTTGCGGGTCACCCTGAAGGTGTAGGCGCCATCGACCTCGAGACCAGGGAAGAGGGCGGATATGTGCGTCTCGATGATGTCCTCCAGCATGACGAAGACCAGTCCTGAGGATGATGGGACCTGGACGAACCTGGGGAGCGGTCCGACGGGGACCTTGACCCTGGCGTACAGCTGCTCGTGCTTCTTGTCGTACATCCTGACGGCTATGTTCAGGGAGTTGTTCGAGATGAACGGGAACGGATGGCTGACGTCGAGCGCCAGCGGAGTGAGAAGGGGATGGACCCTCTCCTTGTAGAAAGCCGCGACCCAGGCCTGCTGGTCGGGGTTCAGCTCCTGGACCTTGTTGACATGAATGCCCTTCTCGGCCAGGCAGCGCTTGAGCTCGTTCCAGCATATCCCGTACTGCTGGACCAGCTGCTGGACCGTGGTCGAGATCTGCTCCATCAGAACGTTGTAGTTGACGTTGAGGTAATCCGGGCCGGGGATGGGCGTCTTGGCCATGATCCCCGGTACGCGGATCATGAAGAACTCGTCCATGTTGCCGTAGCAGATGGCGAGGAACTTCACCCTCTCGAGCAGGGGGTTGGACTCGTCCATGGCCTCGGCCAGGCAGCGCCTGTTGAACTCTAGCCATGAGAGCTCCCTGTTGATGTAGTACCTCTCGTCGTAGAGGTCGGGGGCCTGGGTCGTGACCTCCTCGGTCATTCTCACTCCTCCCCGTCCATCCTGACCTTGACGGATTCACAGTGGGCATGGAGGCCCTCGGCGGTGGCGAGGGTCTCGATGGTGCTGGCAAGCGAACCCAGTCCCTCCTTGGTGAGGTACTGGACTGTGGAGGTCTTCATGAAGTGGGCGACGTTCAGACCGGAGCTGGTCATGGCGTGGCCTGCGGTGGGCAGGACGTGGTTCGTTCCGGAGGCGTAGTCCCCGGCGGCCACGGGCGTGTAGGGTCCGACGAAGATGGATCCGCCATTCCTCACCTTTCCGAGAACGTCGAGCGGGTCCCTGACCTGGATGGACAGGTGCTCGGGGGCGATGCCGTTCATGATCTCCACAGCGAGGTCCATGTCCTCGGCGATGATGTATCCGGAGTTCTCGAGGGCCTTCTCGATTATCTCCCTCCTGGGAGCCTTCTCGATCATCTTCTCCATGACCGCCCATGTCTTGTCCGGGAGGTCGGGGTCACAGGTGACGAGCAGGCTGGCGGACGAGGGGTCGTGCTCGGCCTGGGCGATGAGGTCCGCGGCGAGGTACTCGGGTACGGCGGAGTCGTCCGCCAGGACACCGATCTCCGAGGGTCCTGCGGGGAAGTCGATCTCGACCTTGTTCCTGAGCATCATCTTCGCGCCGGTGACGAAAACATTCCCGGGTCCGACGATCTTCTGAACGGGCTCGATGCTCTCGGTTCCGAGGGCCATGGCGGCGACGGCCTGTGCACCGCCGGTCTTGTAGATCTCGTCGGCGCCGGCGATGTCGGCCGCGACGAGCGTGAGCGGGTTGATGGGTGCGGGGGTGCACATGACGACCTCGTCGACTCCTGCCACCCTGGCGGGGATGATTGTCATGAGGACTGTGCTGGGATAGGATGCACGTCCTCCGGGGATGTAGCAGCCGACCCTCTCGAGAGGCGTCGTCTTGACTCCGAGCGTCACTCCGGGCTCGACCTCCCTGAGCCAGAGTCCGGGGGGCATCTGCATCTCGTGGAAGCGCTGGATGTTGTACGCGGAGTTCTCGAGCTCCTCGACGAGCTCGGGCGAGACCTGCTCGTACGCTGCCTCGATCTCCTCCCTCGTGACGACGACAGAGTCCAGATCCACGTGGTCGAACTTCTTGGCCAGCTCCTTCAGGGCCTTGTCCCCGTTCTGGCGGACGTTCTCCACGATCTCCCTGACGGTGTCCTCCACCTGGCCCACCTTGGACTCGCGGTTCTCTCTCCAAAAGTCTTCATTGACTTGTTTCCACATGAGCCCTGTATCGAAGACTTAGGGATTTATAGGATTTGTAGGGAAGATATGTATTGATATATAGATGAAATTGCCGAACGACAATCATTATAAAAAGAGGAGGACTGGGAGGAAAGGTCTGAACCCTGAAGCTCTCACCATATGTATCCATCCTGGACAATAGGTATCGGACCGATGGATGCCAGCAACCAATTTATGCGACTAAGCCATCCATGGTGCCGAACCATGAAGGTCATCATCGTCGGCGCAGGGGAGGTCGGTAGGGCCTCCGCTGAGACCATCTCGAACATCCACGACGTCCTGGTCGTCGAGAAGGACGAGAACGTACTAAACGTCCTAAAGAGCCGTCTCAACGTATCCACTCTGAAGGCTGACGGGACCAATCCGAAGACGATCAAATACGCTATCGAGAACCATGAGGCCGACATGATCATCGCCACCTTGGGCACCGATTCCGCCAATCTGTTCGTGTGCCTGATGGCCAAAAGGTTCAAACCCTCCATCATCACCGTATCTTCAGTCAACGACCCGGACTTCATGATCCAGACCTCGGCCGACGGGGTCCCCGGAGTTGACACGATCATCTCCCCTGAGTTGATCACGGCGGAGAAGATGTACAAGCTGTGCGTCCTCGAGAACGCCGTGGACTTCGAGTACATGGCCAACATGGGCGTCGCCGTCGCCATGTTCACGGTGGACGTCCACCATGAGATCATCGGGAAGGTAGTCATGCATCTCCCCATACCTCCAGGATGCACCGTGTTCGCGATCTATCGCGATGACGTCGTCCACACGGAGACTGAGACTATGGAGATCCACCAGGGGGACAGGATCTGCGTCTTCGGCACCGACAAGGCCATCTCTGAGTTCAACCAGATGATGGGCGTCGAGTATCCTGCCAGGAACTTCGCCATCCTGGGCGGATCAATCGTCGGCAGGAACCTCGCGAGGATGCTCGCGGCCGACAAGCTCAACGTGAAGATCGTCGACAAGGACGAGAACAAGTGCAGGGACATGGCCAGGACCCTCAGCGGGGTGGCCATCGCATGCGCCGATTTCATCGATCCGGAGGTACAGAACAACGAGAACATCTTCCGCACCGATGCACTCATCTCTACCTCGCATGCCGACGACACAAACCTCCTCATGTGCATGAACGCCATGAGGCACAATTCGAGGAAGGTGATCACACGCTACTTCACGAAGGAGTACGAGGACATCTTCCAGTACACGGGCATCGAGACCATCATCGGGTACTACAGGATCATCACCAACGAGATCACCAAGAGCACCATCTCCGACGAGATGGCGATGATGAGGTCACGCGACCCGGACGAGTTCTACTTCGTTCACATCGTGGACAGGCAGTCCAAGCTCCTCGACCGCTACTACGGCGATCTGAACATCCCTGACGGTGTGAGGATCGTCGCCGTGAAGAGGGGCACCGACATAATCTACCCCAGACTGGACAGCAGGTTCCAGGACGGGGACTCGGTCATCGTCTTCACATCCTACACCCGCAGGAACGACCTGATCAGGGTGTTCGGGAAATCCTCCGTTCCGGAGGTGTGAATCTGAAGCTGAGCCTGTCCAAGATAGGCATCCGTCCCAGATGGGAGAGCACCACCGTCCGCACCCTCGGGATCCTGGAGGTCGTCTTCGCCCTCCTGTTGCTTGTTCCCGCAGGGGTCGCACTGTTCCTGGGCGAGGATGCGAGGGTATTCGCGGCGCCCGTCCTCCCCCTCCTGGTCGCCGGCGGGCTCCAGTACATGCTCTTCAAGGAATCCAGCACCTTCAGGACCGTGAACGGTCTGGTCCTCATCGGACTCGTCTGGCTGGTCATGTTCCTGATCTCGGCGCTGCCGTTCCTGTTCTCCGGGATGGACCTCGTGGACTCTCTCTTCGAGGCTGTCAGCGGGATGACCACGACCGGGCTCTCGATAATCCCCGACGTCGAGGCGCAGCCGATGAGCCTCCTCATCTGGAGGGCCATGTCCATGTGGATGGGAGGTATCATGATCATCATCGTGTTCCTCTACATGCTGCCCCTGTTCGGTATCGGGCGCAACGTGTTCACCAACGAGCTCTCCGGATCAGGTTCCTCCAACTACTCCATGAAGATGAGGAACGCCGCGAAGTCCTTCATCTACTCCTACCTTCTCCTGAGCCTGATTAACCTGGTGCTCCTCCTTGTATTCGGGATGGACCCCCTCGAGGCCTTCTGCCTCATGTGCACCACCATATCGACCGGGGGACTCATGTGCACCAACGACAGCATGATGTCGTACTCCGACGCCATCCAGCTGATTACCATACTCTTCATGTTCCTGGGAGCCACGAACTTCTACCTCCACTACCGCGCCATCCACCGCAAGGAGCGTGGGGTGTACAGGAAGAACTCCGAGTTCAGGACCATGCTCTGGTGGTTCCTCGGGATATCGGTCATCGTGTACCTGTTCGTCGTCACAGGCAGCGACACGCCCATCCAGGGCCTAGAGGGGCACTACGAGGCGTTCAAGAACGCCCTCTTCACCACCGTGTCGCTGGGCACCACCACTGGACTATACGTCGACGACTTCACCCTGTATCCTGAGCAGTGTACCCTCCTGCTGATGATCGTCGCCCTCATCGGAGGATGCTCCGGATCCACCAGCGGAGGAATCAAGTTCAGCAGGCTGAGGATCATCTACGAGTTCCTGAAGAACAACTTCGGTAAGGTCGTCCACCCCAACGCCGTCTACGACGTCAAGATGGACGGGGCCAGCGTAGACAACAGCACCGTCCAGTCCACGCTCACGATCTTCCTTCTGTTCGTTGTATCCATCATCGTCGGGACGATCCTCATCCTTATGATCGGGATCACCCAGCCCACGGTAAACGGGGCGGAGATCGACATCATCGACTCCGTCGGGCTCGCAATCTCGTCGATCTCCAACGGAGGCATGGGATTCGGGAACTTCGGGCCCACCGGCAACTTCGCCGAGCTGCAGGATTCCCTCAAGATCGTCCTCATGATCATGATGTGGGTCGGCCGTCTGGAGATCGTAACGGCGCTCGTCCTGTTCACCCCCGGATTCTGGAAGGATCTTATGGCGAACAGGAAGTACAGGAACCACAGGAGCAGAAGGGCCCGCCGCAGAAGCGACAGAGCCTGAGTCCATCGATCCGGGGATAGGTCCCCGAACATCGGCTATTAGCGCCCAGTTGGATTCCTACAGGATGACGGCCATCGCTTGGCCGGGAGACTGAGTGGAGTCAGTGACCTTCGCAGTACGAGAGGACGTTGAGGGCGGCCTTGTCCCCCGGGGACTTCTCGTTGATCGCCCCTGCGATGATGCGGGCCTTGTCGTACTCGCCCTTGTCCGCGAGGCATATCCCCAGGGTCTCCATGGCCCCGATGTGGCCGTTGTCGATGTTGATGGCTCTGGTGGCGTATCCCGCGGCCGCCTTGTAGTTGCCTGCGATCCTCAGGACGTAGGCGGCTATCGCGTTGGAGTCCGCGGTCTTGTCCTTCACGGCAGCCCTGGCGTACCTGGCTGCCTCCTTGTCCTTCCCGCCGAGCATCAGCGCTGACACGTAGGCCCTCCTGACCTCGTAGTTCTGGGGGAACTCCTCCAGGAGCTCGGTCGCGATGCCGATGGCCTCGTTGTGCATCCCCAGGGCGCTCTTGATCTCGGTGAGCATGACGCGGTCGAACGGGGTGACCTCCCTTATCTGATCAGCCTTGGCCATGGCGTCCTCGTACTCCTCCAGGTCGATGAGGCACAGGGCAGACATCCTGATGATGGAATCGTCCTGATCCATCTCCTTCAGGATGGAGAGGGCGCTGGACGGATACTCTAGACCGCGGAGGGCGCCGGCGACCTGCACGAGGGTGGCGCGGTCATCGGGAAGGTCCTCGAGAAGCATGCGGAGAATCTCCTTCGACACACCGGAGACGTCGATGACCTTGAGGAGCGAGAGGCACTTGATGCGGTTCATGGGGTCCTTGTCGGACTCTGCTATCTCAAGCAGCCTGGGGCCGACCTCTGCCCCCCTTCCCTGAGCTATCTCGTTCCTGATCTCGGCGAATGCGGCGTCCGCGTCCATGAGGGGATGGAACCATGATGCTCAAATAAACCTAGCGTCAAGCCAAAATATCTAGATGGCAATCCTGAGGGCGGCCATGATGATCGAATCCATTCACGTAACGAAACTGTTCTCGGAATACGACTACGACCTGGACCTGTGCGGGCCACTGACCTTCATCCACTCCCCTAACGGGATGGGGAAGAGCACCCTGATGCACATGGTGTATGCCGCCCTCAAAGGCGACATGAGGTACCTTTCCGAGACGCCGTTCGAGAGGATGGAGATCTGGTTCGAGGACGAGGCGATCATGGTCCTCCAGAACTACGACGGGAGGCTGAACGTCCTCATGCAGAAGAACGAGGTGGACGTGCCCCTCACACCAGACGACATGGCCGAGGTCTGCAAGTCCATCTACATACCGCCGGAGAGACTGGCCTACAGGAAGAGGGACGGGCACATCGTCCCCACCCTGGAGGCGTACGCCCACGAGCTGTACGAGAGGTTCCGCTACGCGAAGGAGCACTCCGAACTCGAGCCCCATCCGGAGCATGCCAGGGACGACCTCACCGATGGGGAGCTGGAGTTCTGGGCCAAGGACCTGAAGGCCAAGCTGGACTTCATCAAGGACGCAGGATTCGAGCCCGAGCTGCCCCCCAGGATGAAGTTCCCTCCTTCGAGGTACGAGATAGCCAAGGACCGCGAGGGCTACATGTCTCTCACAGCATCGATATCCGAGTACGTGGACCGGAACTACACCCTGGCGGAGTCCGTCATCATCTTCAAGGACATAGTGAACGAGTTCTTCATCGACAAGTCCGTCACCGTGTCCGAGAACGGGAAGATCGGCATCACGATGTACAACGGCATGTCGCTCCCGATCCAGAGGCTCTCATCGGGTGAGAAGCAGATCCTGATCATGTTCTTCGCTCTTCTCTTCCACGCGGATGCCGGATCGGTGGTGATACTGGACGAACCCGAGATATCCCTCCATGTGAGCTGGCAGCAGAAGCTCGGAAGGTACTACAGCGATATCTGCAGAGTGAGGGGCATCCAGATGATCGTCGCCACCCATTCGCCGCAGGTCATCCACGACATGTGGGACTCCGCAAGGGAGCTGAGGCATGTCGATGCGTGAGTACATCACACCGGACGACATCTGCAACCAGATCTCCATGGAGAGGTCGGTGTTCAGGGGGACGTTCCTCATTGTGGAGGGCGTCACCGACGAGCGCCTTTTCGAGAAGTTCATTGACAAAGACGAAGTCCGCATCATCGAGGCCCATTCCAAGGACAACGTCCGCAACGCGGTCAAGGGGATGTCGTCGGAAAGGGGCGACGGCAGGGTCATAGGGATTGTTGACCCTGACCTCGACAGGCTCCGGGGGAAGCGGGCCAAACCTCCACTCTTCCACACCGACTGCCGCGACATGGAGATGATGGTCATACGGAGCAACGCGCTCCAAGACGTGTTGGACGAGTACTCCGACCAGGACCTTCTTGCGAGGTTCACCGAGACGGTGGGGCCCGTGAGGGATGCGCTGATCTCAGCCAGCTATCCGCTGGGCCTCCTGATGTTCATCTCCCAGAGGGAGGGTCTGAACCTCAGCTTCAAGGACCTGGAGTTCGAGCGCTTCATCAACCCGAGGACCCTGTCCCTGAACGCCGGGGCGATGGTCGATGCGGTGATATTCAATTCGAAGAGCTGCCGCATGGGCAGGAAGGCCCTGCTCTCCAGGCTAGACGACGCAGCGCAGGATCTGGAGGACCAGTGGGACGCGGCCAGGGGCCACGACACAGTCAGCATCCTCCTGATCGCGCTGAAGAAGAACTTCGGCTCGTTCAACAGCCGCGGGCTCAACGAGGGCGAGCTGGGAGGAGCCCTGAGGCTCGCGTTCTCGGACCAGTGCTTCGTGAAGACCGATCTTTACAGGGACACCGCATCATGGGCATCCGAGAAGGGCGTGACCCTCTGGGACATCGTCAGTCGAGGTCGAACCCCTCTTCCCTGACCGTGCCGTCGGCCGTCTCCATGATCTTCTTTATCCTGCGCTCTCCGTCCTCGAGTATCCTCTTGCAGTGGTCCCTGAGGGCGACCGCCTGCTCGTAGATCCTCAGGCTCTCGTCTAGGTCGATGCCGCCGTCCTCGAGCCTCTTGACCAGGCCCTCGAGGGCGTCGATGCTCTCTTCGAAGCTCATCTCATCCACGTTCTCATAATCAGTCATCTTTCTCCTTCTCCTTGATCTGGGCGGCCGCTGAGCCGTCCCTCAGATGGATCCTCACCATCCCGCCGACCTCGATGTCGTCCACGGACGTTATGGCCGTGCCGTCCACGGTCACCATCCCGTATCCCCTCGAGAGCACGTTCATCGGGTTGAGGGAGTCCAATCTGCCTGACAGCGACTCCAGTCTGGCTCCTGATCCCTCCATCCTTCTGACGGTGGCTGACTCCGCACGGGAGCAGAGGCTGTCCACGCGCCCCCTGAGGACATCGATGCGGGATAGGCCGGCGACCGGCGACAGCTTGGCGTTCACGACCTCGTATCTGCGTCTCATGTCGCCAACCTTCCCGTTCAGGGCGTTCTGCGACCGGTTCATCAGGTCGTCAAGGGCCATCGACTTCATGCTGAGGTCATCGAGCGCCTTCTCCGGGGAGAGCCGTGCGTCGAGAACCTCGAACCTGTGCCTCATGCGGTCCAGCGAACCGGAGAGGGCGCGTGAGGCCCTGGCCATGTCCGTCACGACCTGGTTCATTATCTCGGTCCTGTCCCTCAGGATGATGGCGGCGGCACCGGTCGGAGTGGGCGCCCTGACATCGGCGACGAAGTCCGCGATGGTGAAGTCCGTCTCATGCCCCACGGCGGAGACCACAGGCGCCTCGGAGGCGACGATGGCACGTGCCACCGGCTCCTCGTTGAACGCCCAGAGGTCCTCGAGGGACCCGCCGCCCCTGCCGACGATGATGACGTCCACGCCGATCCTGTTCAGGAGCCTGATCCCGGCGACGATGGAATCCGCGGCGCCCTCCCCCTGGACCAGAGCCGGAGCGAGTATGATGTCGGCTGGGAAGCGGGATGCGGATGTGGTGATGATATCGTGTATGACGGCGCCTTTCTCGGAGGTTACGACCCCTATAGTCCTCGGGTACCGGGGAAGGCTCCTCTTCCGTGACTGCTCGAAAAGACCCTCTGCCTCCAGCTTCTTCTTCAGAGCCTCGAAAGCCAGGTACAGGTCGCCGACCCCCGCTGGCCTCATGCTCTCGACGACGAACTGGTACGCTCCCCTCTGGACGTACATGTCCACGGATCCGAATGCGGAGACCTTCATGTTCTCCTTGGGCTCGAAATCGATCCTCTGGCGGCTGTGGGCGAACATCACGGAGCGTATCTCGCTGCCCGGGTCTTTGAGCGTGAAGTAATAATGGCCCGAGGGGTATCTCTTCAGGTTGGAGATCTCCCCGTTGACCCAGATGTCCCTGACAGCTGGGGAGTTCCCGAGGATGGTCTTGACACGGGAGTTCAGCTGTGTAACCGTGACGGTCTCCGCCATGTCGGACCCATATCCCGGGACGTATTCGAAGGTTGTGCCTCAGAGGAACCGAACACCCCGCCTACGACCCGTCAGCCGGAGATGGAACCCTGCGACGGAGCAGGATGTAGGCGCAGTGTATGGCAACGGCCAGGACCATGAAGGGCACGCAGGCTGCCGCCGCCTCTGCCAAAGGGCCGATGTTCCCATAATAGGCTAGGCGGAACACCAGGTAGGGGACGCACATGGCGGCGGCCACGACCGCCATCCCCCTTATGCGGGAGAAGCTGCCGTGAACGGCAGGGTCCCCGACACTGACCCTTCTGAGCACATGGCCGATCGTGTAGAACGAGGCTGCGAGCACCATGGTCAGAAGTGTGCAGAGCACCACGGACACGACCGTCTCATCCACGGTGGCGCCCGGGATGACGCCGTTCAGGTCTGTCATGACTACCTCGACCATCGCATCGGACGGCGAGAACAGTAGGACGGCGGCGACGAGAAGGCCTCCCAATGTGAGGAGCGTCGAGAATATGGTGAGCGCCCCCATGATCAGATAGCCGGCGCCGCAGGTGGTACGTAGACTGTCCTCGCTGCATCCCATGATAGGAGAAACGACGATTGTTTATTTAATGATTTTCGATAAATTGTTATCGTTCAAAATGAACAGAATGGATGTTTTCTGACGTTTCCGGAATACTTTCCAAGAAATTCCGAGCATCAGGCATGGATTCGATTAAAGTCTTAATACAACCCCTACGTTAGACCCCGCATGGACAGGGACGAACTCCTCAATAGGATGTCCGACGACGTGAAACAGTATGCGGACAACGTCATGGACATGTACAACGCGCCTTTCGCCCGGATGATGGGCATCGAGATCGTCTCGATATCGAAGGATGAGGCCGTCTGCGAGATGGAGCTGCGTCCAGATCTCATGAACAGCATGGGTCGCGGCCATGGCGCCGCGATCTACGGCCTTGTGGACCACACGTTCGCCATCCTCTGCAACATAGCCCACCCGTGCACAGGATCCAGCTCCAGCATCAACTACTACAGGCCCGCCCAGGGCAGGCTCAGGGCCATATGCACACCGGTCAACAGGTCCAGGTCGCTGGAGATGTACGAGGTCCGCGTTCTCTCGGAGGAGGGGAAGCTGGTAGCCTCTGCTACGAACACCGCGTTCGTCCTCAAGGGGTGACCGGATGGCGGAGAGGCGTTGCCCGTACTGCGGGGAACTCGTCCCCAGCAACAGTCTGACCTGTCCAAAGTGCTACAAGAAGATCCCGGTGGAGCCGGAGCCGGTCCGCAAGGAGAGGGACCAGAGGCCCAGGAACGAGAAGGGAAGGAGCTACAGCAAGAAGCTGGCTCTCGTCCTCACGCTCATACCGGGGCTTTTCGGCATACTCGGCCTCGGACTTATCTACAGGAACCCCAGACAGAAGAGGGGGTACCTGGCGCTGCTGTTCGGTGCGCTATTCTTCATCCTGGCCGTGTTCCTGACGCTCGGAGTGTTCTCGATCTTCATCGCCGTGCCCTGCTGGATCATCTATGTGCTGATGTACCTCGGATGCGCCGCGATGATCCTGATGGACAACGTCTTCGTCAGGATGTTCTGACCTCAGAACCAGCCGTCGCGGCGGAGCCTCATGAGAACCGACACCGCCATCTGAGCCAGGTGAACGGCCCTGCGCCCGTCTCCCACGCAAGCGGGATCTCCTGGACAGAGCTTCTCGTAGGCGGCCCTGATCAGTTCGTGCTCCCTCTCGGGGGGCCCCTTCAGGTCCGGGTCAAGCCTCATGGATATGGATGGGAGGAGGGTCAGCTCCCCGGTGCAGTCCCAGGGCTCGTAGCTTAGGTACTTCCCGAACACTGCCCCCACGTTGTACGAGGTGCATTCCTTCCCGAACACTGCCTTCTGGAGGTCCGACACCACCCTGTCGCGGTCCTCCCCGGCGTACAGCTCCTCGGGCTGGATGCCGTAGTTCCCGGTCAGATAGTCCAGCCCCTCCTTTCCTATGTCCCTCGGGTCCATGGATATTAGACAATCGTAGACGGTGTCGAAGTCGCTCCCGTCGGCGAGCATCCTGCATACGGCGACCTCCGCCACCGTGTCCTTGGGGATCCCCTTGGGTCCTGTGGTCGCTATCTCGACAACGTACACATCGTCCATGGACACCGGATGGTCCGATTTTCTATATTAAGGTCTCAAACAACCTATGAATAGGCTCAGCGCTTCCACCTGGCATGCAGCTCCTGAAGTCCATCGACGAGCTATACGAGGAGGTCCGCGGCTACGACCTCGTCATCACCAACGACGCCGCGCTGGAGACGGCCCTGAACGCCAGGATCGACACGGTGCGCATGGGGGTCTTCGCTATCACGCCGCGCCATCTCGCTGGGTTGCTCTCCCACGGGATCCTGCAGGACTACGAGATGAACGACCTGGAGCTGGTCGCGAAGGTCGCTGAGGACACGGAGCTGGACTTCAAGTACGTCTACAGCGAGATTTTGAACTTCAGGGAGATCCGGAGGTACACCAGGGAGGTCAGGGCCAATCTCACGACTGCCCGTTCCCGCAGGGTCTATGACGCATACCGCGACCTGCCCACGAGGGAGAAGGCCATGGGGGACTTCGACCCCGCGGTGAAGACCCCTGAGATACTCGAGGGCAAGAGGGTCGCCATCATCGGACCCGAGCTGTTCGACGACCTGGACAAGCACTTCACGCCACTGGAGCACGATGTGATAGAGATCGTCAAGCCGGGGGACTTCGAGATAGAGTGCTTCCACCAGGTCGGGAACGACCGCCAGCTGGCGGAGCACGCCGCGGACCTGGTCGATCCCGAGAGCCCCTCCGACTTCGCCATAGTCATGAACGCCTCCTCCCCGATAGCCGACGCCGTCAGGGCTGCCCTCTACCGCAGGGACCTCCCCTTCGTGAACAGCCTCTCCGTCAGGGACCTCACACCCATCAGGGACTACATCGGGTTCCTTGCCCACGCCATGGACTTCGAGACCGTGCGCGTGGGGCAGGTGAAGGAGCTGTTCACCGGGTACAAGGAGTACTTCAGGCCGGGGAGGGAAGGATTCCTCCTATCCAAGATCGACGAGGACGAGGACATGGTTCCCGGCGAGCACCGCCTCAGAGGGATAATGCAACGCGCGTTCTACGACGGGATGACCTTCGAGGAGGTGATGGACGCCATTTGCGACCCCACCGGCAAGTCAAGGGTCGGGACCGTCCTGAAGAGCCTGGGCATGCTGGACAAGACCGTCACGCCCGACAGGCTGTCGGAGCTCAGGTACGCAGTGGACAACGTCAAGGAGCTGAAGCACAACGAGGAGATCCCGGAGAAGGAGCGCACAGGGGTGCTCCTGGCGGACTGCCACAACTCCGTGTACGTGGACAGGCCCGTCGTCATCTTCCTGGGCATGGAGCAGGACTGGAACGTCCCGGCTGTCGGCAGGAGGTACATCGATCCGGAGTCCGAGTCCGAGAAGAACGCCCTCAGATTCTCAGCCCTGATCCAGCAGGGGGAGAGGCGGATATACATCGTCAACACCACCAAGCGCGGGGATGATGCGAGACCCTGCCTGTTCTTCGACCAGATCCTGAAAAGGAAGTGCGAGAGGTTCTCTGACATAGCCCCCCTGGTCCGCGGAAGATGGCTCTCCGACGAGACGCCTGCCGGAAGGAAGCGCGGCGAGATGATCATCGACGGCGTGGAGACCTTCAAGAGGAAGTTCTCAAAGACATCCTTCGACGCGTACTACTCCTGTCCGCGCAGGTACATGTTCAACGCCCTCCTGCCTTCCGAGGAGAAGAAGGTAATCGAGTTCGGGACCCTCATCCACTCGTTCGCGGAGCTGTACGCATGCCACGGGGACGAGGTCAGACGCATGGGCATCGACAGCTTCGTGAACATGATCTCCGACCGCTATTCTGGACTGTCATCCCCCACGATGGAGGAGTTCGATTCCGATGCGGTCAGGCAGGCCATGCGCAACATCATGCGCTACATAGACCTGCGCGGGGTCAGAGCGACCCTGGACGCTTCCAACTCCAGGAAGAAGCATCCCAACAGGTTCATAGAGCTCCTCGGACTCGAGACGTCGAGCACCTCCTGCGAGACCGACCATCAGTCGACTGCCCATGAGATCCACGGGGAGTTCGACCTCCTGTGGGACGGTGTCATAACGGACTACAAGACAGGGAAGGGCCTCGAAGGCAAGAATATCGGCGCATCCATGACCCCTGACTCCGGTGCCAAATACTACGAGTTCCAGCCGCTCCTCTACCTGGCCATAGCATCCGAGACCGTGCCGGGGTTCTCCGGCAGGTTCGACCTGTTCTATGTGATGGACCATGACGTCGAGTCGTCCGACCCTGATTTCGACATCAGACGCAACATACGCACGGTCTCCGTTGTGGACGGAGGCACGAACGGATGCATAGCCGGAAGCCGTGCGCTCCTCGATGATCTCCGGGAAGAACTCAAGAAAGACATGAGGGAACACGCGGAGACGATCATAGACGCTGTCGCCGGGACAGCATCTGGGGACCCATCGGGGTGGAGGAACGATCCTGCGGTAGTGAACGCCGTCGTCGAGAACGTCGGCCTGACCGGGAACAACGCGGAGAAAGACGCGTCGGTGGCGATAGGGAAGCTGGCCAGTCACATAATGGACGGGATGGTCGTCACCACGGGGTCCGTCGAGGTCCCATCGGAAGTGTTGGACGCGTTCCTGGAGATGGTCGACGCCATGCATTCGCAGGCGGTGGAGAAGTCCCTGACCGATTTCGAGGCCATGCCGAAGGTGGACTGCAGGAAATGCGATTACTTCGAGGCATGCACAAGGGACGTCATCGAAGTCGAAGGGGGTGAGGACGATGAATGACGGCCTGAACGACCGCCAGAGGATGATCGCCGAGACCCTGGACGGGATGGTCCTCGTCGACGCCGGCCCTGGGACGGGGAAGACCCATACGATCGTGAGCAGATACGTGAACCTGATATCCAGACCCGACGTCGACCCGCGGGAGGTCCTGCTCCTGACCTTCACCAACAACGCCGCCAACGAGATGGAGGAGCGCATCAAGGGGGAGCTGGCGCTGCATCCGGAGCTCGAATCCAAATCCAGGATGGTCCAGGCGAAGACGTTCGACGCGTTCTGCCTTTCCGTCATCATGGATTCCCCCGAGGATGCCGGGAGGATGTTCGGGATAGATGAGAGGCTCACCCGCGGAGCGACCATCTCCAGCAACGAGTCTCTGAACAAGGAGCACTTCAGGATGTTCCTCGACAGGTTCCTGCACGACCGCCTCGGGGACTACGGAGACTGGGAATCCATAGCCAGCCAGAATCCCGACGGGCTGCTGAAACTGATAAACAACCTGATGTCCCGCGGGGTCTACCCGATGAAGAGGGGCTGGTTCGGCATGGATTCCGACAGGATCCTCATGGGAGACGTCGAAGAGACGCTCCGCATGATGGAGTCCCGGAACGTCCCTGGCAAGAGAGGAGGGGCGTCCGCTATGGCCGATCCCATATTGAAGCTGGACGTGAACAACGCATGCGATCTCCCTACGGTGGTCGGAGGGACCGTCGATCCCCAGCGTCTCGCCGAGGCGGCCGAAGACCCCACTAGGACGGATATGCTCAGGCTCGTCCACGACATCTACCATCAGTACATCAGGAGGAGCATCACCGAGGACCGCCTCACATTCGGCATCAGCGCGATGCTCGCGTTCTCCCTTCTCTACGGCGACCCGGAGGTCAGGGCCAGGAACTCCTACAGATACGTGATGATCGATGAGTTCCAGGACACCAACGCCAGCCAGCTCATGATCGCCCTCATGATACTCAGGGAGCCCAACCTGTGCGTCGTCGGTGATTGGAAGCAGGGGATCTACGGCTTCAGATACGTCTCGATCGAGAACATCACCATGTTCGGGGACAGGGCGAGGGCGCTCAGGTCGTTCCTGAACGAGGGCGAGAGGAGAGTTGCCGTGGGAATACCCGAGGTCTCCGAGATAGCGCTCAACGTCAACTACAGGTCATCCAGACGGATTGTGGACGAGGCCTTCCGCTGCCTGTCGCTTAAAGCCACCAACGAGGACGGCTCCATCCGCCAGGAGGACGTCGAGAAGGCCCAGCCGCTCGAGGCCGGGAGGACGGACATCCCGGACGGCGACACCGACATACGCTACGTCCAGTGCGGTTCCGCGGACGAGGAGGCCGAAGAGGTGGTCAGATGCATCCGCGACTACGTGGACTCCGGCAGGTACACCGTCCATTCCGGCGACTCCGCCAGGCCCATGGGCTACGGGGACATAGCGGTCCTGTGCCGCAAGACGAACAGCTGCAGGACCGTCCTGGAGAGGCTGAAGGAGGCGGGCATCCCTGCCTTCATGCAGGGGGACATGGAGATCATGTCCACCAGAGAGGGGAAGCTGGCCCTCGCCTGGCTCAGGTACATCAGCAACGACGACGACCCGTGGGGGTGCATGCCCATACTCGCCGACCTCGGCTATTCGCTCTCAGAATGCATACGCATCCGCGGGGACCGCAACATGGTCCCGTTCGAGATTCTGAACCAGCGCAAGGAGCTCAGGAAGAAGACCCGCAGGATCACCGAGCTGCTCACATCGATCTACTCGTTCTACGGCCTCAACAACGAGATCACCCAGGCCATCATCACCACCCTTTCCGCCGCACACCGCGACTCGCTCCTGACCATCTCCGACCTGATCCGCATAATCGAGGACGGGATCGCTGACAGGACCCTGTATCCGGTGGAGAACTCCATCGACTCCAACGCAGTCACGATCATGACGATGCACAAATCCAAGGGTCTGGAGTTCGAGGCGGTCATCATCCCCTACATGGACTCCAAGACGATGCCCCTGATCGAGAGCGGAAGGGGGGAGTCGTTCTCATTCGATTCCGAGCTGGGCGTCAGATGCTCGCAGGAGGTGGGCCGCTTCGGGGACTACTCCAAGATCTGCACATCCTGGAGGACGAAGCTGGCGAAGGCCTCCAAGGATACGGACTACAGCGAGGAGCGCAGGCTGATGTTCGTTGCCATGTCCAGGGCGAGGCAGTACGAGACCCTGATCTGCGGAGACAAACCGTCGAAGTTCATGAAGATGCTCTCGAACGAGGAGTACGCGACCATTCCGGAATGTCCTCCCAGGGAACACGGCAAGGATCCCCTGACGGTCCCCAGGCCGGATGTGACCGGCTACCGGGTCCGTACCAAGAAGGTCGGGGTTCACACCCTAATGGGATTCTCACAGGATGACGGCCTCGGAGGGATGTCGGAGGCGGACGAGGTCCCGGGGAAGGGCAAGGAGTACGGCGAGAGGGTCCACGAAGCGGCTCAGGCGGTGAAGGAGGGCTGGCTCGTCAACGACGACTTCCCCGAGATGGAGATGATCCGCAGGATCATCGACGGCTGCAGGGACGCGGACCTGCTTTTCGCGGAGCTCGACTGCACTCTTCCGGTGCCGGACTGCGGAATCGTCCTGAGCGGCAGGATAGACCTCCTCGCGGTGTATCCTGACAGGGTGGAGGTCCATGACTACAAGACCGATGTCTCGGACCGTTTCGAACAGGAATACATGTTCCAGCTCTCGGTATACGCCGAGGCCGCATCCCTGTATTACAAACGCAGAGCAGTCTGCTTCATCGACTATGTATCCTTGGGCCGCACGAAGAGGTTCGAACCGCTCACCGGAGGGACGCTGACCGATGAGATCAGAAGGAGGTCGGCCCTCCCAGGTAGATCCTGACGCACTCCTCCACCCGCCTCATGGCATCGGGCGTCATCCCCTTGCCACGGCGGACGAGATCCAAGCAGTCCAGGCAGGAGCCCACGAACATATCGGCCAAGGCGTAGTAGTCTGGATAGCCCCATGATCCGGCTATCTTGTCGACATGCTCATCGGACATCCCCTCGATTCCGTCACTCAGGGACTTCTGGATGGCCGAGTACATGGAGCGCAGCGTCTCCGTCGACGCTGAAAACGCTGCCTTCGAAGCTGATGGTGCCTCTATGGACCCTATGCACTCGTCCGCCTTCTCTGCGGCCACGATCATGATCGCGCATCCCCTGATGTGCTCCCTGATGTCCGTCGTGCAGTAATGCTTGTACAGCACGATCTGGGACATCTCCTGCAAAAGAACCCGTAGCTCGTTGATGGAACCGCAGCATCCGATGTCTTCGGAGAGCATAGCCAGCAGGTCGTCGATGAGGTCGCGCCCCGACATCATGTCCGGGAAGTGCCTTCTCAGAACAAGGGCGAAATCCGGTAATGTGATCATGGCCGGGACCGTCCCGTCCGAGGCGATCCCGGAGCGGATCGACCTGTGAATCTGTCCAAGGACACTGACGTAGAATTCGTCGAACTCGTCTCTGCCGAGGGGACGGAGGCCCAGCAGGGCACGGGTCCAATCCAGGAATGCGTCGCTGTTCGAGCCTGCGGACATGTTGGCCATCCCTGAGACGAGGGCGCAATGCCAGCACATCGGATCGTCATCCATTGTCCTGTAGCATTCCGATACGGCGTCCCGTAAACGACCTTCTGAAAGATCCTTCCTTGCCCGGTCTGCAGCGTCGATGGATCTCTCCCTCAGTGCCTTTATCCTTTCGAGATGTTCACCCGAGAGATCTATGCGTTTTCCGCAACGGCCGCACCGGTTGTCAACGGAACCTGTGCTCACAAGCGTCCTGCAGCCGCATGCATCGCACCCGATGATGAACAACATCGGCACTGATTCGGAGGTGCTCCCATGGACCGCATAGACGGGATCGGATAGCAAGCAGGCGATGCTGAGCGGGGAGACCGAATCGGTCGTCTCACAGACAGTGTCGCAATCTGACGGCCCGCCATCGCACATATCCTCGGGAAACGGATCCGATACGGGTTCGGTCAGGAGTTCGACGAACGACTCCATCCTCCCTGCGAACTCACCCTCGAGCTCCTCCGCCGATATCGCTCTGAGCACTGCCGCCTCGTAGAACTCCCCGAGGATTTCCCCAGCATCCGGATGTGGACGGGAAAGGGCACCGACCTTGTACCTCATCGCCATCCTGAGATCCGCCACCTCCCCGCCCATATCCGAGAGATGCTCCTCAAGGAGCAGGGAGGTATCGGACAGGAAACGGGCGACCAGCATCATCGGGTCGCGATCTCCAGACGGATCGCGGAAGCGACGGCCCAGTTCGAACAGGACGAATGCCGCTGCGGAAGCGGCGGAGCGGATGCCCATGAGGGAGCTTGACGCGGAGAGGGAACCGCATGTGAGGGACACCACCGTTCTGAAGAGGGTCTTGGCTCCGGATGCGTCATCCACAGCGGCCGACTCGTTCCCGCATAGGAAGATCATCTGGAGAAGGACATAGCTCCTGTCATTGGGACCTTCGGGGTCGACGCAGGGGAAGAGATCATAGATCCCATCGATCTCGCCATCGTATACGCCTCCTGAGGCGATGAGCCCCCTCAGCCATTGGACAGCTTCAGAGCATATGCACTTGCGTATCTCGGCATCCTTGTCGGGATGAGCCTCGAGGATACCGGTCAGCTCCGCACGCACGTCGAAGACGTCCTCCCCCAGTCTTCCGACGGCTCCGACTACTACGGGCCACCATGGCTCCCCCGAACACGAACCCTCCAAATCGCGAACGATTGCTCCGGATTGATCGGTGATCACCGTCGTGAGGAAGTCCGTGCAACCGGATACGTCGCCATTGCTCGCGAGGATATCACGGCAGCGGTCCATCGACAGGTAGCGGATGACGAACCCTTTTGCTAGGTCACCTGACCTGGCGGGATCTCCTTCCAGATACGCCTCCATAGAATCCCTGAAGAGCCCATCGATCCCGGCGTCCGCCCTCCTCCAGAAACCGATCGCCTCATCTAGGTAGGGTAGGAAGAGCTGCGATACGATGGGGCTGACGATGCTGTCGAACATGCCGAGGAACCCGCGCCTCTTCCGGAGAATGTCCTGATCCACACCGGAGAGCCCTTCGGCGATCTCCCCCATGATGTCGTTCGAAATGGACATTATCACGAGAGATGCGGGAAGGTTGTGCTCCGAGGGGATCGTTTCTACTGATGTCGACCAGATGGAATCCAGAGCCGCTATCCGCTGTCCTGTATCCATCTGATCCCTGTTTGCGGTCAGAGATCTGAACACGGCCAGGGAAACCGATGGGCCGTGACCAATGGATAGGACAGGGACGAATTTCCCGTCCACCCCATCTCCTCTCATGACGGACAGGAGGAACCACCCGGCTACAAGGAAGCCGGCATCCTGGATATTTATGGTGCCGTCGAGGATCCCGTCGTCGAGGATTCTGGCGGCCCTCCGGAACTCCTGGGAGTCCATTGCCGCCATGAGTTCAGACGCAGATTCCCTGTCGGACGTCATCAGGTCCTCAAGAGGATATGCAGCGCCACCCCATAGGACGGCCCCCGGATGGACGATCCCCGGCGTCAGTGACCTTCCGCAAACGGAGCAGCTGATCCCGCCCGAGCTGTCGAGAAGAACGGACCGGCAACCGCCGCATACCACGAGGCTCGGCTTCATCGCGCACCGATGGGCCCGCGCTCTATATTAGTGGTTGCGCCGAGATGGGGCATGGGGCCGTTTCCCATACATCCCAGCGGCAGCTTGGGTGCCGATTGTTCAGCCGATTTCATGCCGTCCTTCACAATGTTCATATATGTTGATACCAAGGTCCGAACATGGACGGACTGACGAGCGCAGAGGTCTCCGAGCGCAAAGCGAAGGGGCTTGCGAACGACGCCGATGTGCGCACCAGCAGGACATACACCGACATCTTCGTGAAGAACACCTTCACACCGTTCAATGTCGTCCTGTTCATCATCGGAATACTCCTTGTTGTCTGCGACGAGGTCGTCAGTGCCGTATCGGCCACCGGCATCATCATCGCAAACATCCTGATCTCCACGATCCAGGAGATGCGCGCCAAGCGCAAGCTGGACAAGATATCCCTCCTCGTGAGACCGAAGGTCTCGGTCATCCGCGACGGCAAGGAGATCGAGATCGACCAGTCAGACATCGTCGTGGACGACCTCATCGTCATACGCGCCGGCGAACAGGCGCTCGTCGACGGCGTGGTCGTCAGATGCAGGTCCACGGAGATGGACGAATCCCTACTCACAGGTGAGTCCAGCACCGTCAGGAAGCACGAGGGTGACCCAGTGTACTCCGGGTCCGTCTGCGTCACAGGTGAGACGTACTACAAGGTCACCGCCGTGGGCAACGACGCCTACGCCTCCCAGATGCTCAAGAGCGCCAGGAAGTTCACATCGAAGAAGACGCCGCTGCAGATGGAGACCCAGACCATCACGAACATCCTGATGCTCATCGCGGCGATTCTCTTCATCATCACCATCTTCAAATCAATCTTCATCACACACGAGGACCTCGGACAGACCCTCGAGGTATTCGTCCTGTGCCTCGACGTGGTCCCGATCGCACTGTTCCTCCTGATAACGCTCACATACATGATCGCGGCAGCGAGGATGGCCGATTCCGGCGTCCTCCTGCAGAGGGCCAGCTCTGTCGAGTCCATAAGCCATGTGAACACGGTTTGCATGGACAAGACCGGGACCATTACAACCAACAAGCTCAGGTATGAGTCCGAGAGGGACTTCGTGCCCGCGGAAGAGGTGGCGCGCTATGCATCTGTCTTCTCGACGCTCACCGGAAGCAAGAACAGAACCATGGTCGCCGTCCAGGAGCACTACGGGGAGGCTGACGCGGAACTCGTCGAAGAGATCCAGTTCTCCTCCGAGAGGAAGTTCAGCGCCGTTAGGGCGAGGGACGGGGACCGCACCTACACCATGTACGTAGGCGCCTGGAGCGCCCTCGGAGGGCACTGCCGCACCGACGAGGACGTGGAATCGATAATCGACACCGAATCCAGGAAGGGGCTCAGGACAGTCCTCCTGTGCCTGGGCGATGACGGGCCGCTCCACGACGACTCCGGCCAGCCCCTGATCCACGATCTGAGACCTGTAGCGGTCATCTCGATCCGCGACGAGGTCAGACCCGACTGCCGCGACACCATCCAGGTGTTCCTCGACAACGGCATGGACCTCAAGGTCATCTCCGGAGACGACCCCGTGACTGTGGATGCCCTGTTCTCCATCGCCGACATCCCCGGCGAGAGGAAGATAGTATCGGGCCCCGAACTCGACGCGATGGATCCCGAGACCTTCGAGAGGACCGTCCTCGAGACCAACATATTCGGAAGGATGAAACCCGAGAACAAGCAGGCGGTCATCGAGGCCCTCAAGAAGAACGGCAGATACGTCGCCATGATCGGGGACGGTGTGAACGACGTCAAATCCCTGAAGACCGCACAGGTCGGTGTGGCGCTGGAAAGCGGTTCCGGGGCTGCCCGCGGTGTGGCGGACATGGTCCTTGTGAACGACAACTTCTCAGCTCTGCCGAAGGCCCTCGTGGAGGGACGGAGAACGGTGTCAGGCATGAGGGACATCCTGAAGATCTACCTCACCAGGAACATCGCCCTGGCGATAATGTTCATCGCCATCTACGTCTTCATCGGCTATCTACCGATGATCCCCATCCAGAACACGTACTACGCGTTCGTCTCCGTGACCATCATGGCGTTCTTCATGACCATCTTCGCCAAACCGGACGACAACAAGAACCTGATCCTTCCAGACGTGCTGCGGTTCTGCGTCCCGTCCGCCATCATGATCGCGGGCGTGGGGCTTGCCGTCTACGCAGGGTTCTGGATGATGAGCTCCAACGGGATCCTGGTTATCGACTGGCAGCATATGGCGGACATCGCAGGCCTGGACAGCGTGGACGCCCTCCTCGATAAGTACAGCTGGGGTGCTGGTGCGGTGAATGTGGACGAGATCGTCGCCAGGTCGGCGATGCTGTTCTTCGTGAGCACCGCAGGGATACTCCAGATGCTGCTCGTCTGTCCCAGGTTCAAGTTCCTGTCCGCTGACGGAAGGACCAACAAGAGCATCATCCCGATCGCGCTGGTGATCTTCGTCTTCCTGGTGATATTCGCGATGTACGCGTACTTCCCCATAGTCGCGGTTGACCTGGTCGAACTCGTGCTCTTCCCTACAGAAGCTTATGTTCTGCTGATCGGAATCGTGGCGGTCTGGTTCTTCGCAGAGCTGTTCGTCCTCAAGAAGAACGTGTTCAAGCACGCCGTGGACAGGTTCGAGGCCGTCTACATGCAGAGACTCCAGGAGGAGTACACCAAAGGCGATGTGATCGAGGACGAGTGATTCACGGCTCGTAGTTGTCGTCCCTGAACATCTGTATCATGACGTACGACGCCATCTGCGCATCGGAAAGAGCACGATGGTTCTGGGTCCCGTGGATGCCAGCGGGATCGCCCTCCACGATCTTGGAGTAGGCCACATCGAGCTTCGGGAACCTGTACTTCCTTCCGTAGTACTCGCTGGGGACCTTGCACACGGGCGTTGCGGCGAGCATGATATCGTTGCAGAGGGTGAACTCCCCCTTCATGTCCCAAGGATCCCTGAACAGGAACTTGTCCATGTCGTAGGCGACGTTGTAGGCTGTGACCGTCTTGTTCCTGAGGATCCTGCGCACGTCCTCGATGACATCCATCGCCGGAGGTGCTTCGGCGACCATCTCGAGGGTCATGTCCGTGTTCTCGAATATCCATGCGTTGCGGTGATAGTCATCCCACGAATCCACGTCGTATCCCAGAACGGAGGAGTAGACATCCTCTACGGTGCCCCGGCGAAGGGAGACGCGACAGATGCCCACGTCCACCACCAGGTCCTTCGGCGCACCCTCGAGACCGGTCGTCTCGGTGTCCAGGACGTATATCTCGTCCGGAGGGATCTCGTCGAGGCTGGCTATCCTGAAGCCCTTCGGGTTGTCTGGGTCCCTCTCGTACGTCCTGAATCCGCTCATGGGCCCCTGTTACGGACAACAGTAATATGAAGGATGCTATGGGCGAGCGTGAGATACGGAAAAACGGTCAGAGGGACTTTCGTCTCGAGACCGAACAGGTTCATCGCCAAGGTCCTGGTGGAAGGCAAGGAGGAGACCGTCCATGTGAAGAACACAGGGAGATGCAGGGAGATCCTGGTTCCTGGGACGCAGGTCGTCCTCGAGGATTCCTGCAACCCTTCCAGGAAGACCCGCTACGACCTCATCGCGGCGTACAAGGGCGGGAACCTGATCAACATCGACTCCCAGTCCCCCAACAAGGCGTTCGGGGAGTTCATCGCCGAATCCGGAATCTTCGGCGGAACGCCTGCCGTTCATCCGGAATACAGCCACGGGGACTCGAGGTTCGATTTCTACATCGAATCAGAGGGCCGGAGGATCTTCGTCGAGGTCAAGGGGGTGACCAGGGAGTTCGACGGGGTCTGCATGTTCCCGGACGCCCCCACGGAACGCGGACTCAAGCACCTGAGGGGCCTGGAGAGATGTGTCGAGGAGGGATACGAAGCCTACCTGGCCCTGGTCGTCCAGATGAAGGGGATGCACGTGTTCGTCCCGGACTACGAGACGCACCCCGAGTTCGGTCGGGAGATGGAGAGGGCCGAGGAGATGGGTGTCGGGGTCCTCGTGTACGACTGCGTCGTGACGGAGGATTCCATGTACGTGGACTCGCCGGTACCGCACCGGTACCGTCACTCGTAATCCTCATCGGATGCGCGCTTGGACCTCTTGCGCCTCTCGGCGGGATCGGCATCCTCCAGGGCCCTGACGAGCCTGATGTAGTCCGAGACGGCCTTCTCCTGGTCGTTGATCATCTGATGGACCAGGTAGACGTTCTTCATCGTGGGGTTTGCCTGCATGAAGCTGCCGTTGTCCGGTTCGTCCCTGATCATGCCTGTGACCATGAGCCTCATGGACTTGGTGCCGGCGCGCGAGTCCTCGTATCCTATGACGGCCTCGAGCGCCGCCTCGCCGTAAGATGTTGCGTTGAGGTACTTCATCGCCGCCTCGGCGATCTCTGGGTAGTATGCGAAATCCACATTCTCAACGAGCTTGGAGAAATCGTGCCTGAGGACCTCCTGGTAGTGGCCGTACCTCTTGATTTTTGAGATGCCGACATCGGAGACGAGTTCAGAAGGGGTGTACATGTCACGCATGTCGCTGACCTTGAAGTTTGAATCGACCTGGAACTTTCTGACGGTCTTCCCGTTGGGTGTTATGACCATGTTCTTCCTGACGAGGTAGAGGTCGATGTCCGGTTGGATGAGGTTGTTGTACCTCAGGATACGGCGGGCCTCATCCCTCTTCTTGCGACTGCCCTTGTTGCTGTTGACCACTGTGTCGAGGAATATGATGACGATCAGCAGGGCGATGTTGTTGCAGAAGATGTTGTTGATGTAGTCGCCCAACGTCCAGACATCGTTCAGGAGGACCACGATCAGGAACAGCACGAGGCTAGACACCAGGATGATGAGGATCGACCACCAAAGGACGGTCATGTCGTGCCTGTGCTCGACGAGCGAGGGTCTGATCTTCTTGAACTTCGGGTCTAGGCCCTTTGACGTGGATGATGCTTTGGATTTGATGGAGTCCTTCATCCCGTCGAGCTTGGCCTTGGTGCCGCCGGCACGTGACTCCCCCTTCCCGGCTCCGCCCGACAGGTCCAGCTTCATATCCCGCACCTCCTTGACAGGACGCCACGGATGTTCTCCTGGGTCTCCTCCGCGGTGCATGTGGTGTTGACCATGTAGACCTCGCACTCGCCGAGATACCTGGAGAAGAACTCCCTCCTGAGGTTGCTCCTCCTGATGTCGCAGACCAGCTGGTGGGGGTTGCAGAATCCCTCCCTGGAGAGGTACTCCAGGGCCTCCTCCGCGGACATGCGGTAGACCGCCCTGTCGTCGGAGGCGTCACGCTTCAGCAGGAAGACGTAGCGCATGGAGGTGCTGTGTATCACGGAACCCTCCCCGGCTACCCATCTGACGTTGCCGATGCCGCGGCCCTTGTTGTCGAACCTGACCTCCTGGACCAGGGGCTTGTACTCCTCCCACACGTCGCCGATGTCGGCGTCTATGTAGCAGTTCTTCTCGGATCCCTCGACCGAGGGCCTCCCAGTCCCGAAGGACACGAAGTACCAGTCGTCGGAGATGAGATGGGCGTTCTCCATCCTCAGGAGACCCCAGGACTGCGTGGTCTTCCCGGTCTTGGACGGGGCGATGAGGGTGACCCCCGCTCCGTCGATGTCCAGTGCGGCCCCGTGCACGGAGAAGATCCCGTGACCGTCCTCCAGGATGTTCCCTGCCATGCCTAGGGCAATGCTCTTGATCCATCCGTAGTAGTCGAAGTTGAACAGGAACATGGTGAACGAGGAGATGTCGTACTCGGCGTGGAGGTCGGTGGACGGGTCATCCAGGCAGTAGATCCTGGCATGGGATCTGACCGAATCGGACATGTGGTAGAAGTTGTCCTGCCACATGTTCATGTAATCGCGGTTCTCCGTGTAGAGCTGCACGCATATGCCGTTGATGTCCGCCTTTGAGGTGTAGAAGTTCATGCCGGAGCAGCGTTCCCGAAGCTCTGCCGTCCTGTCGGAGTCGATGGTGACGATCCTGTATGCCATGTTCTCATCCTCCATTATGGTCTAAGAGATATATGATTGGGTGGATGCCGTCCCGATATTATGGGCGGCTTCAGTACCATAGAGGTCAGGACGCGCGGCAGCCAGGACATCCTCGACATCACCTCTGCAGTGAGGGATGTCGTCAGGGGAAGCGGGGTCAGGGACGGCCTGTGCGTGGTTTTCTCGTTGCACACCACCGCAGGCATCACCATAAACGAGAACGCGGACCCGGATGTGAAGACCGACATGATCGCAGGCCTCTCGAGGGCCTTCCCCGAGAGGGACGACTACAGGCATGCGGAGGGCAACTCCCACTCCCATCTGAGGACGTCGTGCGTCGGGCCGTCGCAGACCGTCATAGTCTCCGACGGAGACCTTGTCCTGGGGACCTGGCAGGGGTTATTCCTCTGTGAGTTCGACGGACCTCGTACGAGACGTGTTGCGGTCAAGGTCGCAGAGCTGTGACACGGCGTCCCTGCCCGGGACTATGACCTGGATGCACTGATGCATCGCGCCCCACTCGGCGAGGGAGGCTAGGACCGGGATGATCGACTTCCCCTTCTCCGTGAGGGCGTACTCCACCTTCACCTTGCCGTCAGGGATGACGTGACGCGTGATCATGCCGTCCGCCTCGAGCTCCTTGAGCTGTTTGGACAGGATCCTGGATGTGATCTCTCCGATCTTCCTCTGCAACTCGGAGAAACGCAGCGTGCCGTCATTCGCCAGCATGCAGATGATGGTCCCCTTCCATCTCCCCTCGATGACCGACATTGCGGCATCGATGGAGCAGTTGTAGCGGGCCGACTGGGGGTTCATGACTTTTTGATATCATTAGGATATTTAATATCATCCACAGACTGCATCGGCCTCTCCGAAGCAGTTCCGAAGACCAGCACCCCGAGCCGTCGACCAACCTTCTATAATATTTTTGAATCCAGGAACCATTACTGGTCTCACCGGGAACCGAGCAGCCGTCTGAACGACGACCGACAGGCTCGGGACCTTCGGAAGGGATATGGATGGGAAAAACCGCAGTCATCTACGCAACCGGAATGACGAAGAACACCAAGAAATTCGCCGAGTACATCGCCAGGAAGATCGGTGCCGACATCTTCAACCTCAAGGAGATCACCATGATCAACACCACCGAGTACGACACCATCGTCTTCGGCACCGGAATCCACGCAGGCAAACCCTACAAGCCCCTGGTGGAGTACATCGAGAAGAACAAGGACTCACTCGTCCAGAAGAGGCTGTTCCTCTTCATCGACTGCATGTACAACGGGGAGAAGGGAGACAAGCAGCGCGACGCGGTCGCGGAGCAGCTCGGCATCCAGAAGGCCGTGTACTTCAACAAGAAGGCCGACGAGATGAACGAGGCCGGTTTCCCGAAGGCCGTCGACGACTTCATCGCAGAGCTGTGAACATGGACGCGACCCTGTTCCTGATCGTCTATGTCATCCTGAACGTGATCGCGTTCGCGATGTACGTCTGGGACAAGCACAAGGCCAAGAACGACCAGTGGCGCACCAAGGAGTCGACCCTGCTGATAGCGGCCCTCATCGGACCGTGGGGCGCGGTCGCCGGGATGAAGTACGCCAGGCACAAGACGAGGAAGCTGAAGTTCAAGCTCGTCTACGTGTTCCTAGTCCTGCACATAGTCGTACTCGCCTACCTGTTCTACACGAACACGCTCAGCTTTTAAACTCGAGGGGGAGACCCCTCTTCTCCATACGCCGGACGACGAATGTTCCAGCGGTTTCCCGATCAGTCCTTCGGCATCCCGTAGAGCTTGCGGACATCGGTCTCCTCGCCTGGATGACCCAGCAGGACCACGCGGCTGTCCTCACGTTCCTTGATCAGCTCCATACCGATGCGGGATCCCAGCTGCTGGGAGAAGTCCCTGATCTCGGCGAACGACGGCATGCATGAGATAGAGAGGCGGTTCCTCGAACTTCCGACGAAGACGTATCCCTTGGGCTCGACCAGGTCCGGATCGGCGATCCTGTCAAGCCTGGCATAGTCGTCCACCCAACCGAAGTTCACGTCCTTGACCAGCGTATGACGGACGACGGTGCGGGTGTCGAGCGACGGCATCATCTCGAGGGTCCTCATCAGGCGCTGCCATCCGTCGGGGACCTTTGGTCTGCACACCTGTCTGTAGACCTCCTCGTTAGGAGCCGCGACAGTGACGTAGAGCTGCATGGGCAGGGTGTCGAGGGCCTCAAGCTTATCCGGGTAGGTGCCGTTGGTAACCATGAACGTGGTCATGTTGCGCCTGTGACACTCCCTGATGAACTCAGACAGATAAGGGTACGTTATCGGCTCCCCTGCGAGCGAGATCGCAACCTGGTTGGGATTCCTGGCCTCCTCGTAGCGCTTGAGGTCGCACCGTGGATCTCCCTTGAATCCGGACACAAGCTTCCTCTGGCCCTCGATCAGGGCGTCCAGCATCTCCTTCGGCTCGGCCCAGTCGTCCACCTGGAAGTCCTTGTCCTGGACCCTCCAGCAGAATGTGCACTGATGGCTGCACTCGTTGAGGGCGGGCGTCATCTGTAGACATCTGTGGGAGTCTATCCCGTAGAAGTCCTGCTTGTAGCAGCATCTCCCGCGGAGCATGCTCTCCTTCATCCAATGACAGAGCTTTACGGCCGAATGGTCCTTGTACAGCCTGTACTGCTGCTTGATCAGCTGGTCGCGGTATGCCTGGTCCATGTTATCAGAAGTCGAAGAGGCTCCTCTGGCCCTTGGCGGACGCCTTCTGGGTCCTGGCCTTCGGCTTTGCTTCGACCTTCGCCTCGACAGGCGTATCGGCTTTTGATGCTTTCGGAGGGGCGGCGGGAGGGGCGTCAATGCTGACCCTCTCCACGACCTTCGGCACGGCGGCGGATATCCTCGCCTGACGGAGGGCCTCGACCTCCTTGAAGACGGACTTGACGGCGGCCGAATCCGCCTTCTTGGCCATCAGCATCGCCAGCTCGTCGGCATCGAGGTCCAGCTCGTCGGCCAGGTGGAGACGGAGCTCCGCATCGTTGGACATCATTGTCCTGACGTAGGGGACGACGTCGTTCTGGACCCTGCGTGTGGTGGTGTGCAGGTGCCCGGCGAGCTTGAGCGAGATGGAGTCCCTGACCATGCGGACCTTCTTGCTGCGGGACATGCGGCCCAGGTACGCTGGGAAGTTGATCCTGGTCCCCGGACGGGACTTGGAGCGCTTGGACGCGCAGACCCCGAAGGTCATCATGTCCTTGGCATAGGACCAGAAACGGTAGTACTGCCTGCGATAGACCCTGCTCATGAATATGTCTGCCCTTGAGAGCTTCTCGTAGCCCCTGATCAGATCCCCTGTGTCAGTGCATTCCGTGGGCATGTTCTCGTCAATCCACATGAGGACCATACCCGGATCCTCGTCGACCTCCATGCCCTTCCTGCGGGCCTCCGACGGGTCCCCACTCAGGAACACGGCCTTCATCAGATCGTAGATGTCGGAGCGCGTGTCCCTCGGAGAGAGGTCTTCGGTCATCTCCAGGGTGACGGAGTCCTGGCCGAGCGCCAGGGACTCCAGGTTCCTGACGGCTGCGCGCATATCCCCGTTGGCGTTCATCGCGATGCGCTCCATCGCCTCTGGGTCGACCTCGACGCCCTCGGCGTCTGCGATCCTGTATAGCGCCTTGGCGATGGTCGAGGCCTGCGGCTTCTTGAACGTGATCTGCAGGGTGCTGTCGTTGACGGCGGAGCTCTTCCTGCTGAGCTCGTAGAAGTCGTTGACGATCAGGATGACCGGCTGGGCCGTCCCCTTTATGAGTGCGTTGACCACAGGGATGGCGCCCTTGTCGCTGTTGCCGTAGAAGTTGTCGGCCTCGTCCAGTACGATGAGCTTGCGGCCGCCCTCCGACGACCTCGTGAAGGATCCGTCGTCGGCGAAGGTCTCGAACATCGAACCCCTCAGGGCCACGTCCTCGATCGCTTTGCCCGTACGCTGGTCCGAGGCGTTCATCTCGACGATGCTCCAGCCCATCTCCCTGGCCAGGGCCTCGGCGGAGGTCGTCTTCCCAACTCCGGGCGGACCCCTCAGGATCGCCACCCTCACCTCCGGAGTCCCCTTCTCCCAGCTCCTGGCCCATGCCCTGAGGCTGTTGACGGCGGTCGGGTTGCCTATGACCTGATCGAGAGTCTGCGGACGGTACTTCTCGGTCCAGTCCATCAGTGGACCTCCGGAGAGTATACGACCCTTATGAGATCCATGCATTGGTAGAAGTACACCGCGATGGACAGTATCGACATCAGCATCGTCGTCGGTATGAATCCGCCGTTGATGTAGAACAGTATCACGGACATCGCCAGGAACATGGCCCCTTTCGACCAGTCCTTGAGGACGAGGTGACCGAACCCGAAGACGTTGAAGAATCCCGGGAACATGGCCAGTATTATCGCGATCATGCCGTTCTTCCTCATCTTCGGGACCATCATCCTGACCTCGGGCAGAGGGGACCCGCATGAACCGCAGAACGCATCGCCGGGGTTGGTGGATGCCCCGCAATGCGGACAGATGCCCAGAGGCATGCCTGTCTGGTCGTCCACAGGGGTGGATTTGTCCTTCACACATCCACAGCGCGGACAGAAATCCATGCCATCGGGTATCTCGTACCCGCAGTCGTGACATATGTACTTCATTGGATCACATCGTCGGCGAGACGCATACGGTAGATTCCATTCTGACTCTCCACCTTTATACTTTCGCCGTAAAGCTCCGACACCTTCGAATCGGTGAGCAGCTCCCCCTTGTCACCGTCAGCGAAGATGCGCCCGTCCTTGACCATGACCACACGTCTGACTGAAGCGGGGATGTCTGTGAGCTCATGGGTGATCATGACTATGCTGACACCTCTTTCGATGAGGATGTCGAACATGGAGCGGAACTTCGATTTCATCACTATGTCCAGGCCCGTCATGGGCTCGTCAAGCACCAGCAGGTCGGGCTTGGTGACCATGGCCCTGGCGATGAGGGCCCTCCTCATCTCACCCAGAGAGAGGTTCTCTATCGGGCGGTCGAGGATGTCCTCGATGCCCATCATGAGCGCAGCCTCGTAGACGGCCCTGACCATGTCGTCGGTGACCGTGTGGTTCCTGAATACGTCCAGGCTGTTGAAGAAGCCCGAGCATATGACCTCGTGGACGCGAGTGTCCGGACGGAACATGCTCTGCAGGTCCATGGAGACTACGCCCATGCGGCTGCGGAGGTCGAAGAGGTTCCATCTCTCCATACCGAAGATCCTCATCGTGGCAGGATGCTCCTCATCGTAGTACGGATGGATCTCTCCGCGTAGAAGCTTAATGAGTGTGGTTTTGCCTGAGCCGTTGGGGCCTATGACCGCAACGTTCTCGCCCTTGGATATGTCAAGATCGATGGACCTGAGGATGTACTTGCCGCCCCTGACAACAGAGACGTCCCTCAACTCGAGCGCCTTATCCATGGATTGCGCCATGCCGAGGAGGTACTTAATCCCCAGGCCCCTCGTTTCATCTCTGGATTCCCTTTATGCACTTGTCTATGGCGACGAAGAGGCTGGCAACCTGTTCACCCGCCGGCGTGAGGGTGACGATCGTGGAACGGGTGACCACGTCCATCTCCTGCGTGACAAGTCCGATCTCCTCGAGGTGGTTGAGCTTGTCAGGCATCCTGGGGTTGGAGGATACACCCTCGTAGATGTCGATCTTCCTGCTCGGGCCGTTGGCCCCGAGAAACATGAGCATAGAGATCATGTGCTTCTCCTCGAAAGCCGTGACCCCATCAGAGTTGTCCTTTTTTGCCATATTACTTCTCCCGGATTGGTCTCGATGAATAATATCAGTCATCAAACTCGAAACCTATGATTAAAAATATTAAAGTAGTATAAATAAAAGTCTATCAAAATCGAATTAAATACAATAGAATGTTGCAATTCTATGGAAATCTAGATATACAATGCCCTCTTAACAATGCAAATTTCCATCATATTTAAATAGTGTTGGATGTAAACCTGGATGTATGTATCCACATGTTTTTCATACGGTCTGTGTGAAAAAAGAGGGTAAATGGTTTGTATAAATGGTTTGAATTCAAATCCTAATAGCTAGTATTCAAGCCGATTCGGATTCCGCAACCGGCTCCTGTCCCTCGATATGCCTGAAGTACACGAGGGCGATGACCATCGCTATGATCGATGCGGGAAGGGCGATGACCAGCGCGTCGGTGCTGGCGAGGATGCTGTCGGGGAACAGGACGCTCTGTCCGGTCAACAGCTCGCAGATGGGCAGGAATATGCTCGTCCCGCTGTTGATGAACAGCGCGAAGAACAGGTACACCACGGTCCCCACGACCATGCTGGTGATGGCTGCCTTCCTGCAGGGGTTCTTTGAGTAGAGTCCGTGGAAGTAGGCGGGAAGCAGCGCGGCTGCGGTGATGCCCATGAACACGGACGTGGCCTTCGCGATGATGTCGTTGGGCATCATGTAGCAGTAGACGACGGTCAGCACCATCACCAGGACTATGACGACACGGTTCAGGTTGACCGACTGGGAGTCTCCGGTCATGTGCCCCTTCTTGTTCTTCCAGAGAGTGTAGAGGTCGTAGCCGCCTGCGGCACCGATCGTGTGGAGGAGCGCGCTGATGGTGGAGATGGCAGCGCAGACCAGGGAGAGCAGGAACAGCGACACGAAGATGTCACCGAACGAGATCGTGCTGAACAGCTCCAGGATGTACTCGGGTATGATGAAGTCGGTTCCGAGGCCCATCTGGGAGATGTACTCGAACGCCGTCATGCCGTAGTGGTCCATGAAGTAGACGTTGCTGAGCGCACCGACTGTGTATGCGGAGCCGACGATGGCCAGCATGAACACGGATCCGACGATGAGGGACTTGTTCAGGTCCCTGTCGTTCTTGGCGGACATGAACCTGACGGCGAGCTGGGGCTGCGTGAGGGCGCCGATGCCCACTCCGAGCAGGAATGTGGTGACGACTGTCAGCCACTCCTTGGAGCCGAAGTCGGAGAACGATGTCCAGCCGTTGAATCCGTCCTGGACCCCGATGTTCCCGATGTCCACGATTGACTGGTCCCAGAGGCCGTCGAGAGCAGAGTTGCCCGCTGTGACACCCCCGAAGTAGGAGTATGTGACCACCAGGATGACCACCATCCCGATGAACATGATGGCTGCCTGGAAGGCGTCGTTGTACATGACGGCGATGATACCGCCGTAGACCACGTATACGGCGACGATCACGGCGAGCGCTATGAGTATGTAGTCGTAGTACTCGGTGAGGCCTGTGATGACCGCCAGGGAATTGACACCACCCTTGAGGACGGCGGCCGCGTAGATGGGCATCATCACGATGATGAGGATGGCTGTGAACGCCCTGATCCCCTTCGACTTGAAGATCTTCCCGAGAAGATCGGCGTAGGTGGAAGCACCGAGGGCCCTGCCCTTCCTGCGGGTCGGTCCTCCGAAGATGAGGAACGCGACGATCAATCCCACGAAGAGGTTCAGGAAGCAGAGCCACATGACCGACATCCCGTGGACAGCGGCCTGTCCGCCGAACCCGATGACCGCGGAGGCCGAGAGGAATGTCGCACCGTATGAGAGCGCGATGATCACAGGGCCTGCCTTGTTGCGGCCCAGGAGGAACTCCTCGTTGTTGCGTGTGTTCTTGTAGCCGTACCATCCCAGGACGAGCGTGACGATCAGGAACACGACAGTCATCGTCCCGAAGACCACGAGATCTACTCCCTCACTCGCCATCGTCCTCATCCTCCTCTTGCCTGCCCTTCAGGAAACCGTAGACTATGCAGAATGCGACGCAAAGGAAGCTTCCCACGTATCCTCCGATTATCCAGGGGTCTGTCAGTCCGAAGAAATCCATCTTCTCACCAAGTGGCGTGCTAACACGTAGCACGGATACGTCCACATCATGGAAATCGTATATAATGATTCTCCAAACGCATGTACCGGAGAGGCTGCTACGAATGTCAGGACACCTAGGCAGGCATGCGGGTTGTTTCGCCGTTTTCCCGACCCAAGAGAGCAAGGTATTATAAACAGAGGGACAATCAGCCCCTTGTCTGGCTTGGCCGGGGCGCTTGGCGTGCCCTACACCCGAAATCGTCAATACGCGGGGGCGACAGCAGGGGACGGCCCCGCTGAACACTCAAGCCCATCTAGCAACGATGAAACTTTGTCCTGTAGAGTCGGTGTTTGTGAAGAAGGCGACCGGAGGGTCGCAGTTCACACATCAATCGGGGGAACCGGGTCAGGTCCTGACGGGAGCAGCCTCACCTCGAACTACTGACGTTTATGGGGTCGCAGAGTCGAGAAGCGAAATGGTCAACTTGAGGCGGGATGTGAGGTCAACCCCTGCGGTCAGGCACTTCTGTTCTCCTTGGGCCTGCATCCGGTGATGATCTCGCTCTCGAAATCGAAGAGGACCGCCGTGTCCTTCCCGTCCGTGATCTTCATCTGCCTGGTATCGTCGACCTTTCCGACGACTGCGCCCTCGCATCCGACTTCCTTGAAGATGTCTATGATCTCCTGGGAGTTCTCGGGGGAGCAGGCGAAGCAGAATCCGCATCCCTGGTAGGAGAGGTACCATTTCACCTCGTCGACTCCCTCGGGGCGCGGGATCTTGGTGACATCGACCAGTGCTCCGACGGAGGAGGATTCGAGCATCATACCGAGCGTCCCGATGCTGCCGGGGTTGCTCATGTCCTTGCAGGAATGGGCCAGATGCCTGTCACCGACGACGGCGGCAGCCTCCATCTGGGCGCGGACGACCTCGTCGGATTTGTCGACGGTTGTGACGAACGCGTACGGGAGGTCGTCGGGATAGAAACCGTCGATGTCCACGACGAAGACGATGTCGTCCCCGGGTTCGGCGGTGCTGCTCCTGAGGAGCGCGTCCTTGGCGACCCTGCCGACGATGGAGATGTCGATGGCGTTGTAGTGGCAGTCGGGATGAACGTGTCCGCCCACGATGGGGACGTTGAACTTGCGGATGCCCTCCTTCATACCGCGGATGATCTCCCTGCAGACCTCCCCGTGGACGATGGACATAACGTCGACCATCCCCAGGGGCCTTCCGCCCATGGCCGCTATGTCGTTGACGTTGACGAGGACGGCGAAGTAGCCGGCGTAGTAGGGGTTCGTGTTCACCAGGGATTCCATGATGCCGTCAGCGGCGAAGAGGATGTACTGGTCGCCGACGTCGATAGCCGCCGCATCCTCCCCCTCGGCCGCCACGACCTGTGGGAAAGCCTGTGTCGGGAGCAGATCCACGATCTTGTGGATGGCATGCTTCCTGGTGACACCGGGGTAGCTGCGAATCGCCTCTGCAATCTTCTCTATCGACATTCTATCGCTCCGTCAACGCCACATGCCACGCTTCTGCAGACGCCAGATAGCGACGATGCATATGACGGCCATGACGCCCAGAAGCACGATGTACGTATAAGGGTAGTCATCGCCCGGGAGGGTGACGTTCATACCGTAGAAGCTTGCGACCAGCGTCGGTATGGCTATGATGAGGGTGATCGAGGTCAGGAACTTCATGATGGTCGAGAGCGAGTTGTTGAGGTCCGCTTCCACCAGCTGCCTGGTACCCTTGATTATCTGGCTGTATGTCGTGGTCATCTCCAGGGCCTGGTTGGTCTCGATGATCACGTCGTCCATCAGATCGCGGTCCTCAGGGCTGGACATGAAGAAGGACATCCTCCCGATCCTGCCGATGACCGAGCTGTTCACGCTGAGACTGGTCTTGAAGTAGACCAGGTTGGACTCCAGCTCGTGGAGCTCGAAAAGGTCGTCCCTGCGGGTGGCCTTCCTGATGGACTCCTCGATGGCCATCCTCTTGACCTCGATGTACTTGAGATCTGCCTGGTAGTTCATCGCCACGCGGAACAGGATCTGAAGCACGAAGCGGGCCCTGTTAGACACGTTCACCGTGTTGATGTTCTTGTTCTTACCCACCGTGATGTTCGTTATCGCGAACAGCTCCAGCAGAGAGACGGTGACGACGGCGCGGTCTGTGATTGTGATGGACAGGGGGTATGTGGTGAACTCCTCGCGGTTGTTCCTCCACTCCCTGGCAGGGGCGTCGATCAGGATCAGGGTGTACTCCTGGGACACCTCCGTCCTGGATCCCTCCTCGTCGTCCAGAGCGGCAGTGAGGGCCTCGCGGTCGATCTGGAGCGCGGCCTGGACCTGGTCTATCTCCTCCGTGGTGGGATTGACGAGGTTTATCCAGACGTCGTCCTTTATCGAGTCGGTCCTCACGGGCTTGCCGTCCTGCATCTCGAATATCTCCATCATCTTCCTCACCTCACGCGATCACATCAGGAACGACAGCACCACTATCATGAACATGAACAGAACCACTGTCGACACGCTGCCCGAGACGCTTTCTGTTATGCGGTTGCGGCGCTCCTCGTCGCGCACCCCCAGCTTCTCGCACAGCCAGCTGACGCCTCCGGCGAATATGAATCCTCCGTCGAACGGATAGGCCGGAAGGGCGTTGGAGATCGCCAGGAGGATGTTCAACCAGAACAGCCAGTACAGCAGGGTGATGATGAACCACATCACTTCGCCCATCGGTGCGTCGTACCACCACTGGACCTCGTCCGAGATCGGATCCATGCCGTTGAAGGGTCCGGACAGGTAGCTGAATATGGATGTGAAGTACGAGTATGCCGAGTCGGCGCCGTAGAACGGATTCATGGCGCGGTCCAGCAGGATGCCGGGCGTCGTGAACGTCATGCCTGATGTCGACATTGTCACGCCCAGGAGGCTCCTGCTGCCGTTGTCGCCCAGGGTCACCGTGACGTGCTGGACGGAGGGGTCGTAGACGCTGCCATATGCGACGGTCTGGACGATGCCCACCTTGACGGTCTGGCCGGGGGACGTGGCGTCCATGACCTGCCTGAACTCGGATATGGAGCCGACGGTGTGCTCGTCCTCGCCTATCACAATAGAATAGATGAACTCGCCGTTCTCGATCCCCGCCTGGTCCGCCGGTCCCCCCGAGGTCAGGGAGCGGACGTAGACGCCCATCTGGATGGGTTCTTCCGTGACGTACGTCTCGTCGTTGTAGACGTACTGCACATAATAGTAGTGAAGCGGGTCAACATCGGCGTCCAGAGACACGGAGCCGTCGACGACCGACGTCCCGACGGACTGGATGGTCGACGGGTCGGAGGGGTCGTAGACAGTGGACTCGCTGACGCCGGTGATGATGGCCGAGGCCGGTATGCCGGCGAGGTATGCCGGAGAGCCGTCGTCCATGTAATAAACCCCCGCGTCGTCCTCATAATCGGACGAGAGGGTCCCGCAGCATCCCACCAGGAGTGCGAAGCACAGGATGGCGACGACGGTGTTCACCGAGATGCCCGCGGTGTACATGTCCATCTGCGCCCTGCGGGACTTCTTCTTCATGTCCTCCTCGTTGGGTTCGACGAACGCACCCAGTGGGACGACCCCGTACAGGAGCCCGGAGGAGTCGACGCGGGCGCCGTTGGCGCGGGCCTGAATGCCGTGGCCGAGCTCGTGGACGACCATGGCGACGACGAGGGCTATGACGCCGTATACGAGGGGCAGCATCGGGTTGAGGCCGGGGATCGCCAGGGCGTACTCTATGCCGATCGAGGATCCGCTGGCCATCCTGCTCGGGACGGCGATGATGGCGACGACCAGCATGTACATCATCAGGAGGAACAGCACGGCGGAGACCAGCTTCGAGAAGAAGCCGAACGCCCTCCAGAACCGCGTGTACTTGCACAGGCGGTCCATGGTCTTGAAGCCGAGACGGGTCTTGATCATGATGCAGGGGCCGTATTTGCAGAGATGGTACCTCTCCGCCTGCTCGGGCTTGCGCCAGACCCATACCCAGATGGGAACGTAGATGACTGCCAGAACTATGAGAATCAGATACGCTAGATCCATCCGGGGTCCCTCGGACGTCGGTAATTGCTTCTCCTATAAATGTGGACCCGTCAGACCCTCGGTGATATCAGTTCCAAACGATTCCCGAGCATTCCGATGATCCTCCTCGCCCAGAAGAGCTTCCTGAGCTTGACGAACATATCCGAACCGGCCTTCGGATTGGGGTCGTCGAAATCGAACCCCTCGAGGATCACGCGCCTGGCACCGAAGCTCTGCGCGATGCATACTGCCCTGTCGCCGTCGGTGAATCCGCCGAAGTCGAACACCGTGTTCTCCGGACGGGACTGGGTGGTGAGGATCACCGGCCCCTTGAATGAGCCCGCATAGGTCCTGACCAGGTCCTGGTTGTCACCGTGGGCGTGGATGAATGTGAGGGCGCCGCCGGAGCTCGCCTCGAGCTGTGCGCCTATGTCCCCGTCGAGGTCCGTGACCACGACCTCCGGGACGATCCCCAGGTCGAGGAGCCTGTGGACCGCGGAGCCGGAGGAGATGAGGGTGCCCTCCGGCGGAAGGTCCGAGATGTCAGACTCGAGGCACGGTGCGTCTCCGAACACGGTTGCGGTCTCGCCGAAATATCCGGCGGCCTCGTCTTCGGTGATGAGGTCGGAGTTCAGAGTCACCGCCTTGAGCACCCTGACGCAGGATTCGTCCTCGAGACGGTCGTACCCCATGTCGGAGAGGATCTCCAGGTAGACGGGCTCCCACTCAGGCCACTCCATCGGTCTGCGCCTCCGGCGGTTTGGCTGGCTTCATGCGGCCCTTCACGAACGAACTGAGAATGGACAGGACGACACCGCCGACGATCTCGCCGAGGGCCAGCTCGAAGGATGAAGAGAGGCCTCCGAAGAAGGAGACCATGTCCAGGATCCCGATGGCGACGAGACCGAGGCTCATGAGACCGGTGCTGCTGAAGATCAGGCTGAGCTTGATGGTGCCCTGGGACTGGTAGTCCTGGATCGCGGACCCTATGATGTAGACCATGAGGGCGACTATGACAGGCCATACCATGGACGTCACGTAGTAGAGCGCCCACTGCATGATGCTGGTGATGTAGAGGTTGCCGACCTCCAGGTAGTTCCAGACACCCATCACGAGGATGATGCTAAGCGATATGCATAGGAATATGAAGCGCGTGGTGTCGCCGGCCAGGGATGCTATGAGGTTCTTCCTGAACTCCTCGTAGCGTTCGGCCACGTTGTATCCGTACAGGATAAGCACCAGGCCGATGAAGAAGAACGCCAAGCTTCCGGACATGCCCGCCAGGGTGTTGATGTCATGGTCCTGCACGTAGACCATGATGGTCGGCATGATGAAGAACAGCGACAACAGGATTATTATGAACCCCAGGGGGACGAGGAACCTCTTCCTCTTGCCCGGGTCCGAGAGCATCTTGGTGATGATGTAGAAGGACCCCTCGATCCCAGGCGCCTGCTTGACGTACACCTTCCTGACGGAGTCGACGTGCGCGCGTGACGAGATGATCGGGTAGATGTACTCGTCCTCCGCCCCGTCCCCGACCAGGACGACGCTGTCTGGTTCGATCTCGTCGAGGACCTCCTCGAGCTGAGCGACTAGGGCCAGGTCGGAACGGTGACCGACCTTCTCGTCACCGCATATGAGCGCCACATCGGCCTCGTGGCCGTCCTCCTGGATCTCGAGACAGACGCTGACCGCGGCGAAAAGCGCGTTGAGGTCCGAATCCTCCGGATCAGCGATTCCGAAGGCTGTGGCCGCATCGAGGCAGTTCTGAACGCCTATGACCGGGGTGTTGACCTTCCCCTTGACGCCGAAGTCGTCATCCCTGTCCACGACCAGGACCAGAGTCTTCTTCATACCGGGTGTATCGCCCAACCTACATATCATCCTTCGCTGTCCGGACCCGGGCGAGACCGTCCATGGAGCGGGCTCAAACTAACAATTTTTTATACAAGTGCCCTCGATATCGGCGGCATGAGGGTCAGATGGCACGGTCATTCTTGCTTCGAGTTCGGAGACTCCCGGCTGACGGTGGTCATCGATCCCCACGATGGACGCTCCATCGGCATCAAACCGCCGGCGGTGTCTGCGGACATCGTCCTGATGACCCACAACCACTACGACCACAACGCCGTCCGCGTGGTCAGGGGAAAACACGACGATGTCCTCGGACGCGAAGGGATGTTCAACATCAAGGGACTGACCGTCCAGGGGCTCCATTCATGCCACGACGCGGTCGGAGGCTCGGAGCGCGGTCCCAACACAATGTACTACTTCGAGATGGACGGAGTGTCCGTCTGCCACTGCGGCGACATGGGATGCATACCCGATGACGACGTCATCGCCAAGATCCAGGATGTGGACATGCTCTTCGTCCCTGTCGGCGAGACGTTCACCTTGCCCCTGTCCGAGGTGAGGAGGTTCATCGAGCTGGTCAATCCCAACATCATAGTCCCGATGCACTACCGTGTGGGCGGACTCTCGATCCCCATCTCGCCTCTGGACGACTTCCTTGACATGATCCCCGAGGAGGCCGTCGACTACATCGGCAACGAGATCGACGTCACCCGCGAGGACATCGACGGGATGATGAAGGAATGCTGGGTCTTCGACCGCTGACGCCCGTCCTGCCGACAGGGAATGTGAGAAAAAATTGGAGGCGGGACCGCTCAGTAGAGCAGGAGCCCGTCCTCGATCTTCCCCATCTCGATGGGAGTGGTCTCGTCCCCCACGACTGCACCCTTGGAGTTGGCTACCACGCCGGCGCCAACCATGCGGGAACCGTGGTTGACTGAGGTCCTGACGACCTCCTGGACCTTGAGAACGTCCTTGATGAGCTGGACCTCCTCGTCGGAGGTGTCCATGTGGCATACGCAGCCCTTGTTGTTGGCCCTGCACACCGATCCGACAGTGTTGCAGCCGGCGATCGACGAGAACACGACCTCCACCCCGAGGGCGTCGGAGAGCGGTCCGGCCACCTCGCGCCCGTACTCGGGACTGACGATGGCTCCGTGGTCGTTGACGAGGATGTTGTTACCGGCCGCGTTGAGGGCGTCGTCGAGCCTGTAGCCCGGGATGTGCTCCTGGATCACCTCGACCTCCCTCTCCTCGGTGAGACCGGAGACGACGGCGCAGTTGGAGTTCATGACCATCAGGGAGCCGATGACATGGGCCCCGGCGACGGTCGTTTTAATGGTTTGAACGCCGAGCGCCTCCTCGAGAGCCCTTACGAACTCCGGGGAGGCGTCGGCGGAGGTGAAGGCGAGGCTCTCGTTCGCCGCGGCGAAGACTCCGATGTTGGGGTTGCCCGAGTGGCGAGAGAACCTCATCATCGTATCACTCAGCCAGCGAGACCTCTACGAGGCCGTCGTCGAACTTGACTGCTTTCACGGTGATCTTGGAGGGCGGGTTGCGGATTCCGTTCTCCCAGACCTTCTCGTTGACACTGGCGTCGATCCAGACGTGCTCGGCATCGACCTTCATGTGCCTCATGACGATCTCCCTGACCTCTTTGATGGCGCGCTTGGCCCTGCGGGTGCGGGGTGCCTGCTTAGCGGCCCTGAGCGGGATGACCATGATTCTCTCGATTTCGTCTGCCATCCGAATCACTCCTTCAGTTTGGACATGCGCCACGACCTTCTCTTGGGGTGGCGGAGGAACTGCCTGTTGGTCCTGAGCATGACCCAGGCCGGGACACGGCGGTTCTGGTTGACCTTCTTGTTCAGCCTCTGTTTCATTGCGGGGGCCTTTGTGCTTGACATGATTATCTCCTCTCTATGGTGATCTCCCTCTGCTGGGGGGTGATCTGCGCAAGGATGTTCCTCAGCATGGTGTCATCGATGATTCCCTGAATCCTGCCGCTCTGGGCGAGCTGGATGAGCTGCATCTCGACAGTGTCCGCCATGTGCGGATTGGCGAGCCTGATGTTGGCCAGTCTCTGCCTGGCCTCGGTGGTGAGGATCTGCCTGAGGGCGTTCTGCTTCTGCATCTCCATCCTCTTGGCCTGCTCCTCCTGAGCCGCCTGGTTCTGGGCCTGCTGCTGGAGCTCGGCCATCCTCCTCTGTCTGATTGCCTCCAATTCGGGATCTTCCATGCCGATTCCTCCTCAGGCCCTCATCTCGTCGTAGACCTCTTTGGCGGTGTTGTCCAGAAGGGACTGTCCCGCGGGGCTGATAGCACGGCCCTCTTTGTCCTTGGAGACCAGATAGCCGGCCGCCTCGAGCTGCATCATGCACTTCCTGGCGATGTTGCGGCTTCCCTTGACTGCCCTGTTGGGCATGGATCCCTTGTCGGCGAATCCGCCGTACTCGGCGGCGAGCCTGGAGGATCCCATCGGTCCCTTAACGTACAGTTTCCTCATGATGGAGGCGGCCCTAGTGTACCACCAGTCGTCCTGTGTGGGGCCCCTCTCTGTGTGCCTGCCGGTCTTGACATACTCGGCCCACTCAGGGGGAACGATGTTGGGGTTCTCCTTGAGCTTCTGGGCCGTCTTGAGTATGAGCTGCTCGGCAGGGACGTCGTAGACGGTTACCATATTGATACCTCGCATCGCCCTTCGTCGAAACGATGGGCAATCACGGGCGTTGGTATATGGAGGTGATATATAAGCGTTGCTAGAAATGAGAACTATGAGAACTGATCCCACAGGGGATTCGGCCTCCGCACGTCCTGCTCTCGCACCCATGCGGCCTGAGGGTGAAAAACCCTCCACGGCAGTTGCCATCATTGACGGCATCTGAACTCCGTGCTTGCGGGGATTCATCTGCGATATAAAACAGTTCAGTTGCTGATACGTAATCTCGTGTGTGGATCTGAGAATGATAGCATGTCGACGGTAACCTACACTTTGGGAGATTGAAAGAAAGAATATGCACAACAGAGAATGAATCCATGTGCAAATATTGGAATGAATCCATGTGCAAATATTGGAATGAATCCATGTGCAAATATGGGAATGAATTAATTACATCTTATTCTATGTAACCACTGTGCAACTTGAGTATGAGTACAAATCGAGACTTGTAGATAGCATAATAGCCGAGAAACTGCGGCTGTTCGGAGCAGTCGTGATCATCGGACCGAAATGGTGCGGCAAGACGACGACCGCCGAACAGTTCTGCAAGAGTGCCATCTATATGCAGGACCCAGACAACTCAAAACGCTATCACGAGATAGCAAGCCTCCACATGTCCCTTCTACTGGAGGGAGAAAATCCCCGTCTCATCGATGAATGGCAGATGGAACCTGGACTCTGGGACGCTGTCAGGTACTCCGTAGACAGAAGACATGCCAAAGGACTCTACATACTCACCGGATCCACAACCTACAGGCCCGCCATCAGACAACATTCCGGTGCGGGACGCATAGCCAAGGTCGTCATGAGAACACTCAGCCTTTACGAATCAGGTGATTCAAGCGGAGAGGTCTCCTTAGGCAGATTGTTCACTGAGGGGAGCGTGTCTGGGATATCACCTCACACTGCGTCCGACATCGCCAGATTGATCGTCCGCGGAGGATGGCCGGATGCGGTATTCTCCGGGAATGATGGGGACATCATAACAGACTACTGCGAGGCCATCCTCGATTCGGACATATTTATTGATGGAAAGAAGAGGAACCGTAGAAAGATGGAGCTCATACTAAGGTCTCTCGCCAGGAACGTCTCCACGGCGGTTTCGGATACAGCAATCTACAACGATGTCCTGGGAATCAGCAAAGACGAATCCGACCACCAATTAGATGAGCTTGAGACCGAGGGTAAGGCGATGAGCATGGACACGATGCTCTCCTACATGGATGCCCTTGAGGACATCTGTATGATTGAGAACCTCCCTGCGTGGTGCCCCAAGCTGAGATCGAAGGCCAGGATTAGGAAGTCCGACGTGAGGTATCTATGCGATCCAGCCATAGCAGCACACTTCCTCGGCGCAGGAGCAAGAGACCTAGAGTTCGACCCGGAGACCGAAGGGCTGTTGTTCGAGTGTATGGCCATCCGGGATTTGAGGACATATGCTCAGTCTAACAATGGGAAACTCTACGCATACCGCGATAGCACCGGCCTGGAGGTGGACTGCATCGTCCATCTCAACGATGGAAGGTGGGGAGCGATAGAAATCAAGCTGTCACCGGACAAGGTTGATAAGGCGGCCAGCGGACTCAAGAGACTGAAGGAGAAAGTGGACATCGAAGAGCGTAACAAGCTCTCGTTCATGGCCATCATCACCGGCACCGGATATGCCTACACTCGCCCCGATGGGATACATGTGATCCCCATCGGATGTATGAGGGACTGAGAGCCTGCTTAAATGCCGTCGTGCATCCGCATATCATGAAGAGAAGCAACATCAAGGTCATCGCCGTCGCCACGGTTGCGATCGTGATCGTCCTGCTGTTCTCCTACGCCTACGTTGGGAACGACGATGGCGACGACTCCCTTTCGGGCGAAGTCTACATCATACACACCAACGACACCCATGGGTACTATGACGAGAACCTCGGGTTCACAAGGGTGGCAGCGCTCAGGGGTGACCTCGAGTCCCGCGGAGCCACCGTCTTCATGCTGGACGCGGGGGACGCGTTCCAAGGTACCGGATACACGATGCTCACCCACGGCGGCTCGTCCGTGGACATACTGAATGCGGTGGGATATGACCTCATGGTCCCAGGGAACCATGAGTTCGACTACGGGTTCGAGACGTATCTGGACAACGCGGCTCAGCTTGAATTCGATACGATAAGCGCCAACCTGTGCTACGCGGACACGGGGGAGCTGGTGTTCGAACCGTATAGGATAATCGAGAGGGACGGCTACAGCTGGGGGTCTTCGGGCTCTGCACACCGGACACCCTCGATCTCGTCATGCCCGGATACCTGGACGACATCACCATAACGGACCCCGTGGAGGCCTCCCGCCAGATGGTGGAGGTCCTGCAGGGCGAGGACGTCGACTGCATCGTCGCACTGGGACACATAGGGGTCGACCCGAGCTCGAGCATCACCTCGGACCAGATCTGCGCCGAGGTGGATGGCATCGACCTCTTCATCGACGGCCACAGCCACACCGTCATGTCCGGCGGCGAGGTGGTCGGATCCGATTATACCCTTCAGGAATCGGACACCCTCATAGCCAGCACCGGATATGCGTTACAGCATATCGGCCTCGTCTGCCTCACATCCGACGAGTGGTACACAGTGGAGCTCGTGGACAGCTACGACGACACGGATCCGGAGATCGATGCCGTCATCGCGGAGATGCACGCCAGGTTCGATGAGACCATGGGCGAGGTCATAGGGCACACCGACATCGAGCTCACCGGCGAGAGGACCCAGTCACGCCTAATGGAGGTCGGCCTGGGGGACTTCGTGACCGACACCATCAGGGGGCTGACCGGTGCGGACGTGGCACTCTACAACGGCGGCAGCATCCGCGCGCCGATAGCGCCCGGGGACATCACTGCAGGGATGGTGTACGAATCGTTCCCGTTCGAGAACTACGTCGTCACGAAGGTCCTGACCGGGGAGCAGCTCATCGAGGTGCTGGAGGGAGGACTGGCGGGACTGCCCGGTGCGGCTGGAGGGTATCTGCAGGTCTCGGGCATCACCGTCACCTACGACAGCTCGCAGCCGGCGGGATCGAGGATCGTATCGGTAATCATGGCCGACGGATCCCAGATGGACCCCGACGAGACGTACCTCGTCGCCTCCAACGACTACGTGATGGCTGGAGGAGACAACTACCCCATCCTGGCGGAAATAGAGGCCGCCGGACAGCACGGGCTGGTGTACGATGCGCTCTTCGACAGGTTCTCGGAGATCGGCACCATCACGACCATCGACACCTGCAGGCTGACGGACATCGCATCGACCGATACGGACGAACAGTGAGAGGGTAGTTAAATAGCGGAGTGTTAGAGGTGGAGCATGACGGAAGAGAACAACTTCTGCGTCTCGTGCGGAGCGATGCTCCCGCCAGGCGCCGAGTTCTGCCCATCGTGCGGCGCAGGGGTCGACGGGAGGACCAACCCTCACTCTGCCAGACCCGCACCGGGCTACGCGACCGCTCAGCCTAGCGGGCTGAACGTCTCATTGTTCATCCTCATCTACGGCGTCCTGGCGCTCATAGTCGGACTGTACGGCACCTACTCCGGACTCACGTTCGACGAGGCCGCGTACAACGAGATGAAGGATCTGTACGAATCCATAGGGATGACCATCGGTCCTTGGGACCCGTCCTTCGCCACCGAGCTGCTGATCAGCGGAGTGCTCTGCCTCGTCAGCGGGGTTCTGGCACTCCTCAGCTACTGGCTCTGCCGGAAGGGAGGACCCAAGACCTACGCCGTGGTGCTCTGCATCGCCGCAGCCGTCACCAGCTACGGGTTCCTGAGTTTCATCAGCATAATCGTCGGACTGATCGTCGCGTTCCTGCTCTACCGTGACAAGACCACGTTCACATCGTGAGGCGTACAATGGAAGAGAGACACTGCATCAGATGCGGGGAGGCGATCCCCGAGGGGTCCGAATACTGCCCCACCTGCGGAGCGTCCTTGGACGGGACCGCATACGATAGGACCGCCGACTTCTACAGGAACAAGGCGGGATGGAAGAAGGAGGACACGCTCCAGAGCATCCCCAAGCTGATGATGGTCTACGGCGTTCTTGCCGTGATCGTCGGGGCGGTCGTGCTCGTTGCCTACGGCACGATCGACGGCACCTGGGAACAGCTGGCTGACGCCGACGGGACATACTACGGTCTGACCCTGGATCAGACAAGGTCCGCCCTGATGTTCATAGGGATCCCGATGGTCCTGAGCGGCCTCTGCGCCCTGGTCTCCGGATTCATGACCGGCAAGAGGGAGGGGTACAGGATAAGCATGCTGCTCTGCATACTGGCCTCCGTGCTTCCGCTGTTCATGGCCCTGGGGCTGCTGAACACCATCGTCTTCGGCATCGTACTGTGCGTGATCGGACTGTACGTCACCACAAGGCTCTACAACAACAGCCAGTGCTTCGCCAGCTGAATACATAATCGGCGGGGTGACCCCCGCCTTAAACGTTTTATCCTTCTCAACTGCAGAACTCATCCTGATGGGCGTACAGCCTGTAGGACATGTACATCCCGACGATGAAAAGGATGATGCAGAAGATCAGCATCGAAAGGTCGGGTATCGCGGCGGCGAACACAAGCACGCTCGCCAGAACGCATAGGATGAGGCACACCTTGCCATAGACCAGCCTCCTGGACATGAATCCGGAGACGGCGGCGCAGACACCGCTGGAGAGGAAGGCGACGGCAGTCCACTGAACTACCGAGACCATCAGATCGTATGTGATGCCGTCGTAAGTCCCGTCTGGTCCGGCGATGTCGTTCCATGCCTGATCGATGACCGACAGACCTGCCGCGAAGAACAGACCTATGATGATCGCGACGACACCGTAGATGAGGATGAGGTTAGAGGTCATTCCCAGATTGCTATTAATCAGACGGTTCCCGCAGGTCGGACAAAACGTCGTCTCGACCGGGAGCTCGGAACCGCATTTGCTGCATCTTACCGACATAATATCACTTTTGAAAAGGGGTTGGAAAGGGTTTGAAGTGGTTTCCGGGAATCTCACTCGATGCGGGCGCGCATCCCGGTGACCATGAAGTTGACCTTCTCGGCCATCTTGCAGGCGTGGTCCCCGACCCTCTCGAGATACTTGATCACCGAGATGTAGTAGGTGCACACATCGGCACTCTGCTCGTTCTCGTTGATGAAGTCGATGATCTTGATCAGGTCCTCGCGCATGGTCTTGTCGAGGTAGTCGTCCATCTCCGAGATCTTGTCCAGGTCGTCGACCGACTTCTCCTCGAAGGCCTTGGTCACGAGCTTCACCATGCGAACCGCGACCTCTCCGAAGGGCTGGATCAGGTGGACAGGCTCGAACATCGGCTTCTCGCTCAGATACTTGGTGGCAGTGGCGATGTTGTAGCTGTACTTTCCGATCCTTTCCATGTAGGTGATGGACTTCAGGATGGTGGCGACCGTCCTGGTGTCCACCGCGGTGGGCTGGTAGATCGTGAGGATCCTGATGGCCGCCTCCTCGATCTCGTTGTCGTAGCGGTCGATCCTCGCGAAATCGTCGATGACCTCATCCGCCAGCTCGACGTTGCCGTCGACGATGGCCTGGACGGACTTCTCGATCATCTCGGACGCCAGGTTACCCATGTCGACAGTCTCGTTGACCAGCGCTTCTATGTCGTCTAGGAATCTCTGCATGTTATCATCCGAACCTTCCTGTGAGATATCTCTCGGTCATCTCTTCCTTGGGTTTGTTGAACAGAGGCTCGGTCTCTCCGAACTCGATCATCTTGCCAAGATACATGAAGCCGGTGTAGTCGCTGATACGCGACGCCTGCTGCATGTTGTGGGTGACGATGGCGACCGTGTAGTCCTTCTTGAGCTCGATGGCCAGCTCCTCGATCTTGGAGGTGGCGATGGGATCGAGCGCGGAAGTGGGCTCGTCCATCAGCAGGACCTCGGGGTTGACCGAGATGGCCCTGGCGATGCACAGCCTCTGCTGCTGTCCTCCCGAGAGTGCCATGGCGAACGATCCGAGACGGTCCTTGACCTCGTCCCAGAGGGCCGCCTTGCGCAGGGACTCCTCCACTATGGTGTCCAGCTCCTGGCGGTTTGTGATCCCGTGGAGCTTCGGCCCGTAGGTGATGTTGTCCTTGATGGTCATCGGGAACGGGTTGGGCTTCTGGAAGATCATACCTACCCTCTTCCTGATCTCCAGCACGTTCGCGTCCGGAGCGAAGATGTTCTTTCCGTCGAAGGTGATCTCACCCTCGACGCGGCATCCGTCGACTAGGTCGTTCATCCTGTTGAGTGTCCTCAGCAGGGTGGACTTTCCGCATCCGGACGGTCCGATTAGCGCAGTGATGCAGTTGCGCTTCACAGGCATGTCAACTTTGAACAACGCCTGCTTTTCGCCATACCAGAGGTCGAGACCTTTGACGTTCATGGCGAGATTGTCATTCTCTGTCATTTTTACCACTTGAGATTCTTTGAATACCTGTACCTGACGACGGATGCGAGACCGAACATGATCAGCACCATGATCAGCAGTACGAGTGCGGTTCCGAACTGGGCTTCGGTGGAGTTGGGAACCTCCATTGCCAGATAATAGAGGTGATAGGGCAGCGCCATCACGGGGTCCATCAGTCCGCTGACGTGCGTTGTCGCAACGAATGCGGTGGTTGCCGTGAACATGATCGGCGCGGTCTCACCAGCTGCACGTCCAAGACCGAGGATGGATCCTGTCATGATTCCGCCCATTGCTGCCGGAAGGATGACTTTGTAGATAGACTGCCATTTGCTGGCACCCATAGCCATGGATGCCTCCAGCAGATCGTGGGGAACCGCGATCACTGCCTCCTCCGTCGTTCTGATGATGACCGGCAGGATCATGAAAGCCAGAGTGAGGCATCCAGCAAGGAGCGAGAATCCCCATCCGGCCATCACGACGAAGACTGCCATTCCGAACAGACCGAACACGATGGAAGGTGTTCCGTTCAGAGCGTCTATCGCATTCCTGACAAGGGTAGTGACCTTTCCCTTGGAGGAGTACAGTCCGAGCCAGATACCGGTGACGACGCCTAGAGGCAATGCAATGATGGCTGTACCTATGATGAGTTCGATCGTACCCAGGATGGCAGGAGCGATTCCTCCCTCCCTACCTCCACGACTCGGGGCCTCGGTCAGGAACTCCCATGATATGGCGGGGGCTCCGTTGACCACGATATAGTAAATCATAAAGACAAGGATCGCGAGGATGACCACGACTGCGGCGGTCAGTCCCAGGAACGATGCCTTCTCCACGACACGAGGATTGGACCTTCTGGATGTGAAGTACGTCAGAGCGACGTACGCAGCCATGATGACGGCCGAGAAACAGACGGCAATGGCCATATCCATGAAGAGGGACAGCATCAGAGCTATGAACACGAAGAACACCACGATTATTGCAATCTTGAATATCATGTTCTTGTGAACGGTCCAGAGTTCCTTCACGTTGTCCGGGATATACTTCTCGGGGTCGAACCTCTTTTTCTTTCCGGACGAGATTCCCATCTTCCTCTTGTTAGAATCGATCACATATCTAGCCAGAAGATTGATTGCAACCACGAAGACCATCAGGATCAGAGCGAGCAGGAACAGCGAGGAGTAGTGGACACTACCGATCTCGATGTCAGGCATCTCCAATGCGATGGACGCAGTTATCGTACGGATAGTGGAGAATATGTTATAGAACGGATCGGGGATGACAGCAGCATTACCTGCGACCATGATCACTGCCATGGTCTCTCCCATTGCCCTTCCGATTCCAAGGATGATAGCTGCCGAAACTCCGGAGATCGCTGCAGGGAAAACCACTTTGCGAATTGTCTCCCATTTAGTGGCACCCATTGCTAGAGATGCCTCGCGATAGGACTGGGGGACAGCCTTGAGAGCATCGTCCGAAACAGACATGACGGTAGGCAGTGCCATAATTCCGAGCACGAACGAAGCAGCAAGCCAGCATGCACCAGATGCCTGATTCGGGAACACATCGACCAGCAGAGGAACGAACACCATGATTCCGATGAATCCGAATATGACACTGGGGATTCCTGCGAACACTTCGCAGATCGGCTTAAGGATGTTCCTGGTCCTATTGGATGCAATTTCGGAAAGGAAGATGGCCGAGGCAACTCCCAGCGGGATGCATATTACCATCGAGCCTATAGTGACGAGAATAGTGCCTATGATGAGTGCTGCTGCACCGAACTTCTCCTGTCCAGGCACCCAAGACGTTCCAAAGACGAAATCCAGGATACCTATCTCGGTAATGGCATCCCAGCTGTTGTAGAGAGTGAAGACGATTATGAAGAAAATTATGGCGACTGACACGAGTGCCAGCGCCGTGAGAATGTGTTTGACGACCCTGTCGTTGTCTTTGAGCTTCTTGACGGGTTTTGTAGCACCGCCGTCAGCTCCGACAGCGACAGGAGTCGTTTTGAGCAGGGACATTCAGGATCCCTCTCAGATGACGGGGACGTATCCCTCTTCCTCGACGAAAGCCTGTCCTGCCTCGGAGAGCATGTAGTCGAGCAGAGCCTTCTCGTCTGCATCGGGCTCACCGTTGGTGACAAGGATCAGAGACCTGGTGATCTCGTAGGATTCGTCCAGAGTGGTCTCGACGGAAGCCTTGACACCGTCGACAGAGATCTCGACGACACCGTCTCCGAGTCCGGAGAGGTAGCTGAGACCGACATATCCGATGGCTCCAGTTGTGGAGGACACGGTGTTTGCCATGGTTCCGTTGGAGTTGGTGGAGTTGTATCCGGCCATAATGGTGTCATAGTCGACATCGTAGACAGTGGCAAGAGCTTCATTGAAGCAATCCCTGGTTCCAGATCCATCCTCACGGACGATAGGACGGATCTCAAGGTCATTTCCATCGACCTGGTTCCAGTTGGTGATCTCTCCAGCATAGATCTTGGCGATCTGCTCGAGAGTCAGATTGGAGACTCCAGCATCCTCATCGACGATGACGGCGACGGCGTCGTAGGCGATTGTCTCTGCGACGAGTCCTGCATCCAGCTCAGCCTGGGTCAGATCCCTGGAAAGCATTCCGATGTCGTTTGTTCCGTTGATACAGTCGCTTGCACCCTGTCCAGATCCGCTAGCGGAAATCTGGAGGGTAGCACCGTCGTACTCCTCGGCAACCAGCATCATGATGGGGTTGACGGTGGTAGAACCGGTGATAACGAGTGTGGGCTTGTCACTCTCGTCGTCTCCGCCCTGTGTACCGAAGTACACTCCGACGGCAGCGATGACGATGATAACAACCACAATTCCTGCGATTACTTTGTTATCCAAGGTATCACACCTCGAATTCTGTGTATTCTGGTACTGTGTATATAGTTACTCGAAATATTATATGCATTTATCCATAGATATATATTTACTATATAATCATACATAAAATATGATTAACAAAACCTGTTGGATACATTATTTGGCCACCGTTTTTCAACGCCGATGCATCCAACTCATGGGTATCATTATTCATGGTTTTCTTAATAATATAGTACAAAGAAAGACAGCAGATCACTGATGCAAATCATCGGTTTCGACATTCTATATATTACATATAGATACATATATAATACTGAAATTATCTTTATATCCCTATGGTGCATCAATCCTCCGTGGACCTAAGAAGGATACAGATTACCGGCGGATCATCATTCATGATCACACTCCCGAAAGACTGGGCCGACTCCGTTGGCCTAAAGAAGAATGACACTGTCGGGCTCCAGCCGCAGCCCGACGGGAGCATGGTGATCTATCCTGGTGGAGAGCAGGCGGCCATCGCCGGGTCCACCAAGATCATCGATGCTGACGGCATCACCGACCGCGACTACCTCTACAGGCAGCTCGTCGGCGCGTACATCGCCGGCCATGACGTGATCGAGCTCCGTTCCGACGGGGAGCTCTCGAGCATGGTCGCGAGCACCGCATCCTCGTTCACCCAGACCGCCATAGGTTTGGAGATCCTCGAGGAGAGCGAGAACAGCATCGTCATCAAGGACCTGATGGACCAGGGCGAGATCAAACCCGCCAAGTCCGTCGAGAGGATGAAGGTCCTCGTCAGGAACATGCTCAACGACGTCCTCGACGCCCTCGAGCAGAAGGACCCGAAGATCATCGACGGTATGAGCGACAGGGACAGGGAGGTCGACAGGCTGGACTGGCTCATCTCACGCCAGGTGAACATCCACCAGAAGGACATCACCATCTCCCGCAGGATGGGCATGGACCTCTGCGAGATCACACGCTGCGGAAGCGTCAGCAGGTCCATCGAGAGGATCGGGGACCACGCAGTGCTCCTGGCATCCAACCTCAAGCCGATCATAGAGGCGAAGCCCACGGAGGTCGACGACAGGATCCTGTCCACGGGAAGGGACGTCGTCATCCTGTTCACCGATTCTGTCGGGACATGGTCCAACAGGAACATGGAGACCGCCAACAAGTGCATCGAGCGCGGCGAGAAGCTGGTCGAGAGGTCGAAGGAGATCGGGGACCTGGACGGCACTGTGGACGAGAAGACCGCAATGGCGGCCGAGCTCATCTCCGGAAGCGTCAAGAGGGTCGCCGAGTACTCGATGGACATCGCCGAGATCGCCATCAACTCAGCGATGGACTGATGGCACGACATTCGTGCAGAACGCCGGTCCGAATTCCGGAGCCTCGGGATCAGAAAATGAATGCCGGAAGAATGCCGTCGTAGTGGGTGCGCATCCTCAGGACGTTGACCACGCCGTCGTATCCTTCCGCCCCCTGCTCCTCGATGGAGTAGACGATTCTGTCCACGGCATTCAATCTGCGCGAGTAGAGGTGGGAATAACGTCCTTTCAATCTCTTGGATGGCAGAGAGATGGGATCGATTGATAGCTCCGCAAGTATGGAATCGACTTTGTCCTTGTACCCCTGACGCTCCAGTTCCCGGTAAACTTTCGAAGCTTTCCTTGAGAACGTGATCTTGTAGGTCAATTCCATGCCTCGCGTTCCGAGATGGACATGATCAGTCCTTCCCTGACGTCCTCATCGAATTCCGGATCGCTCATGAGATAGAGGGTCTCCAGAACACCTTCCCAGTCCTCCTCGGACATCACGACGAGATTGCCATTCTTGGTGGTGATCGTGACCAGCTCGTTGTTCAGAACGTCATCGGCGATGGCGTACAGATTCTCACGAGCATTTGTTATGTTGTAGGTAGGTATCAATTGTAATCTACAGTGATGACATAAAAAAACATACTTAATCACGTACGTGAGATTCATCCCAAGTCATTTCCATCCGAACCATTTTCTACCGATTCACGATAATACGACCTGTGAGATACGTCGTCGCCATCACGGGCGCATCGGGCGCCATCTACGGGATCAGGCTGCTCCAGGAGCTGGAGGGCGAGAGGATCCTGGTCATCTCCAGGACCGCGAGGGAGATAATCCCGGCGGAGACCGACTACACCGTTGAGCAGGTGGAGGCCATGGCCGACCAGGTCTTCGACGACGACCAGATGTTCGCCTCCATCGCCTCTGGAAGCTTCAGGTACGACGCGATGTTCGTCGCCCCCTGCAGCGAATCGTCCGTCGCCAAGTTCGCCAACGGCATCGCCGACACGCTGATCTCGAGAGCGGTGAGCGTCTGCATCAAGGAGGACAGGAAGCTGATCCTCCTGGTGAGGGAGACCCCCAAGAGCGCCATCATGCTGGAGAACGAGCTAAAGCTGGCGAGGCTCGGCGTGAGGATCGTCGATGCGAATCCCGGATTCTATCCCAGACCCAAGACCGTCGAGGACATCGTGGACATCGTCGTCGGCAGATGCCTGGACCAGATAGGCGTGGACCACGGGCTGTACAGGAGATGGGAATGATTCACTCCTCTCGACAAATCGCGGATTCGTGTATTAATTAGAGAAAATAAAACACGGATTCGTGATTATTTATATTCAACACCAGGGAATCTCAAAGATTGGCTGAGGCTTGAAGCATAAGGCGGACTCTCGAAGGATGATGAAAAGCGGTGTTCATACAGCTATTTTAATCGACGTCACCCAATGAAGGGGAGAGACCATCGTCCACCTCCCACTGTACATGGGGAGGATTGCTCTGATCGATCAGTGAAGGAAGCTCCCCTCGAGATCGAAGCAGAGCCTGTACCCGCCATGGTCGTGGATCGTCCTATAGGCGACACCGTCCCTCACCCATGCCATCCCGGACCTCTTCCCGGAGAACATGCTCACGGTGTACTCCCTGCCGCCATCCCTGGTCGGAAGCTCCTCGACGGCCATCGGCACCATCGGCCCGTGTATGGATCCGAGCGCCCCGTCGTCCCCCAGCGGCATAGTCCTCTCGGCCGATCTGCCGTCCATGCCTGTGACCGTCACCCTGGCCTCCGTGTCGGAGACCGCCTCCACCGCGACTTCGAAATCGTCTATGAGCTCGTTGCGGGTGCATCTGAGTCTGTACTCCGCATGATCGCCGGCGGAGACGTTCTGCGTGGCATCACCGCAACGGAAACCGGGTATCCAGAACGATACCGCGTCAGCCACTTCCCCGATGTCGAATGTCGTCTTGATCATGTGATTATCCCCTCCGCGTCGGACACGGCGGGACGACATCGCATGGATAGGATTTAACGTTGTTTACTCCGAGATCAGGGACATATGCGACCCGTAGAAGTCGGTGGCCTCCTCCGGCGTCACCGGTCCGCCCCAGCTCAGAAGCATGTACCTGACGCCGTCCGGCGTGTTGTAGTTGCACTGTGGTGAGAAGCCGTTGCGCTCGTAGAAACGGGTCCTGCGGAGCCTCTGGCCGATGTTCTCGGCGGGCTCGTCCGTGGGCTCTATGTTCAGGAAGAGCCTCCTTCCCCCGCATCCGCACTTGACGAGCCACACCGCGTCCGAGCCCAATCCGGAGCAGCGGGACCCGGGGGAAACCGCCAGATACAGGAGGAAGACCAGACGCTCCGACTCCACCAGATAGACGAGGCCTGAGAACCTCCCGTCCACGGACATCCAGAGGAACCTGCAGTCTGGACCCTCCGCCATCCGTAGGAGCGTGTCGAACGGTATGCGCTCGCGCTCCGGGAAGGCGGAGAGGTAGAGCTCCCTGGCCTCATCCTCGACGGAGGGGTCCAGGGGCAGCAGCTCCAGACCGTTCATGCCTTCCTGCCGATCGCCACTATGGACAGGACCTTCCACTCCGGGTCCAGTCCCGCCTCACGGATGACGAACTCCTCCGCAGTGCCGGAATCCGAGTCCCTGAGCCTGACCTGCACCCAACAGCTTCCCAGACCCAGGTCCTCCGCCTCCAGTTGGATCATTATGGTGGCGATGGACGCGTCCTCGATCCATACGTCGCATACCCTGGGGTCTGCGGCCACGATGACGGCGAAGGTCGCCGTCTCGAGGGGCGTGGTGGAGGAGGGCTTGCACAGCGCCAGCCTCCTGATGAGGGAGACGTCCCTTACAGGGACCAGGCGCACGTCGTCCAGCTTCCTGGATGAGGGGGCCAGACGGCCCGCCTCCATGATGAGCCCCATCTCCTCCTCGGTCAGGGGCTCCTCCTTGAAGGTCCTGCAGGTCTTCCTGCTCCTTGCCAGGTCTATGAACACAGGATCACTCCAGCAGGATGGCGGGCCTTCCGGGCGCGGCGGCCCTGGCCTTGTTCTGCGGGTCGTAGACGCCCTCGGCATCGGCGGAGAGCACCTCCACCTCGAGTCCGGTCTCCTCGGCCAGGAATCCCTTGGCAGAAGAGAGCAGCAAGAACTCGTCGGTCTCGTACAGCGGCCTCTTGGACTCCGGGGAGGACCTGGAGAACTCGATGGCGACCTTCTTGGCCAGCTCCTGCGCGGCCTTGCCGTTCCTCTTTATGGATTCGTCGGACATGCAGGCCTTTGTGAGCGCCGGGACGGTGAGGCCGCCCTCGGCGAGCATCGCCGCACCCTTCCTCATGACCTCCCTCTTCCACTCGGCGGAGGTGTAGAAGACGATCCTGGTGGGCTCCATCTTCGCGATCTTCCTGATCTCGGTGATGTCGGACATCACGTCGCGGATGAGGTTCTCTCCGTACTCGGACGAGGCGGAGATCGCCTCGGGATCGGCGTCCGGCAGCTGGCATGCGGAGACGAGGCCCTCGAACCCGGCCGACTCCCACAGCTCCTCGGCAGTGTGGGGGGTGACGGGCATCATGGCCTGGATCCAGATCTTCAGGGCTGCGCGGATGGTCTCGGCGTTGCTGCCTCCCCTTCTGGAGTACCACTTGATGTCGTTGTACATGTCGAAGTAGACCGTGGTGGTCATCTGCCTGAGGTCGTACTTCTCCATCGCGGCCCTGATCTCGTTTAGATGCGTGTTGAACCTGGACATGAGCCATGCGTCCATCTCGCCCTTGGGGGAATCGGACTCAGATGCGATGAGGTCCTGGACGGCCCCGAAGATCCTGTCGACCCTCTGCCTGTAGGTCATCACTGTGTCCTCGCTCCACTCGACATCCACGAACATGGATGCGACATGGGCATAGTACAGCCTCATCGCATCGACGCCGAACTTGGCTGCGGCACCTGGGATGGGCTGCGCACCTCCCTTGGACTTGGAGATCTTGTCGCTGTTCTTCCCGGTGATGTACCAGTTGACGGTGATGCCGCGGGGCCACATCTCCTGGGGGAGGATGGCCACGTGGTTGAACAGGAACGCGGGGAAGTGGACTGTCATGTGCTCCTTTCCACCGAGGTTGATGTCCAGGGGGTACCAGTACAACACGTCCGCCCTCATCCTCTCGATGAGGTCCTGGGCGATGCCGGTGGACGCTGCGACGTCGGAGGGCACACCCTTGCCGAGGAGCACGTAGTCGAAGAACTCCTCGGTCATCTGCTCGGGCTCGATCTGATGGGAGTTGGCGTAAAGCGATATTGTGTAGTAGATGGGGTACAGGGTGGAGTCCGAGATGGCCTCGATGATCCACTTGTCGTCGTACGGGAACCTGGTGCCGAGCCAGTTGCCCAGCCTGACGCATGCCCTCTCCCTGAACCAGTCGAGGACCCCGTGGACGTTGTCCGCGTACTCCGGCGGGTTGATGTCCATGGTCCTGCAGTGCTCGGAGGTCCTCTCGGTCAGATCCTTGTCGGCGTAGTTGATGAACCACTGGTCGTCGATCCTCCTGATGTGGACCCTGCGTCCGCACCTGCACACGACCTCCTCGGTGAGGTCGTAGAAAGGCTCGGCCTCCCCTGCGTCAATCATCGCCTGGCGCATCTTGTCCTTGGCCTCCTCGACGCGGAGTCCGGCGTACTCGCCGCAGACCGCCTTCATGCGGCCCATGTGGTAGCCGTCCTTGTAGACCTGCTTCTTGGCCTCGACCAGCTTGGGGTCGCCGGGCTGCTTGATGCCCAGCTTGTCGATCATGTCCTTCGCGGGGAAGTCCCCATAGCCCTTCATCTCGATGATGGATATGGGCACCACCGAATCGATGAGCTCCTGCGAGAGTCCGTACCTGTCCTTGAGGGCGGGATCCTTCTTCACAGCCTCGAGGGAGATCCAGTCGTCTGGAGCGTCCGACGGGACTGAGGTGACGAGGCCGGTACCCACGTCGGGGTCGCAGAACGTGGCGGGGAACACGGGGATCTCCCTGTGGATCATGGGAGCCTCGCACATCCATCCGATCATCTCGGCTCCGGGGATCGTTCCGATCTCCTCGATGCCGTCCTTCTGGAGCTGCAGCTTCTCGGACGCCTGCGGGGAGACGATCCAGACCTCACCGTCCTTCCTTATCCTCCTGTATTCGACCTCGGGGTTGACCCAGAAGCACACCTGGCCGTACACGGTCTCGGGCCTGAGGGTGGCGGCGATGAGGAACTCGTCGCCGTGCCTGAACTTCAGGAGGGTGTACTCCTGAGTCTCCGCCCTTCCGCCCTTGGAGATGTCCGTCTCGGAGGGATCGACCGCGACGGGCCCGCAGCTGGGGCAGGCGGGGGCATAGTACGGCTTCTGGATCAGCAGCCCGGCGTCATGGAGCTTCCTGAACTGCCACTGGATGAACTTGCCGTAGTCGGGATAGAGGGTGCATGTGAACCTCCTCCAGTCGGCGAGGAAGCCGAACCTCTTCCAGTAATCGTTGACATAGACCTTGTTGAAGAACTCGACGACGGACATCGGATCCTTGAGGGACGCGAGCTCCTCGTCTGTGCAGCCGTTCCTCTTGAGGTAGTCGATGGTGGCCTCATCGCCGCGGGAGATCCTGTTGAAGAGTGAGATCCCACCGTTACCAGTGGCATGGGTGCCCACAGGGAAGAGCACATTGTATCCTGTCATGCGCTTGTACCTGTTGATCGCGTCCACATAGGTGTAGCCGCGGAGGTGACCGACATGCAGGTATCCCGTCACACCGGGGTATGCGAAGATGATCATGAACTTGGGCTTGGACTCGTCCCTCTCGGATCTGTCCAGACCGGCCTCGGCCCAGCGGGCCTGCCATTTGGCTTCCATTGTTCCGTAGTCGTTGGCCATTTGGATCCCTTTTAACGTGTGCGCGTATAAGGGAATCCGATAAAAACTCTGTTATAGGGAATCGACGGGGTGGGTGTCGGACACTGCCGTATGACGTGTCGGACATGTAAGACAAACAGGTCCGACGGACACGTATGACGCCGTCCGACGTCCTGGAAGACAACAGGGTTTATCTAGTGAATCAGACCTATTCCGTAACGAAGACAGGGACCATGACGATCCTGTGCGGATTGCCGGGACCCTGTGACGGTGGGATTGTGCTGGAATTCTATCATTCCGGTGCTGAAATCGCCGTCAGACGTTTGTCTTACTTTTGTCCGACAATCTTTAAATATCACGTAAGACATAATCTCATCTGCAAGCGGGAAGGGATGGGAATAACTCTCTCTTGCAAAAGGTTTGGATGGACATGACCGACGACGGAATCAAGATCACCCTCAGGATGGGAACCGAGGAGCTCCAGGCACTGGAGGACTTCATGGGTGAGCGCGATCTCGAGAACAAGTCGGTGTTCATCCGCGAGGCCATCAAGAGGTACATGGAGACATACGACTCTCCTGCCGGACAGGTGCCCTCGGAAGGCGGGATCTTCGTCCGCCTCAGCGACCTGCACATGGATGCGCTTAACCAGCTCGTTCAGCGCGGAATATGCCTGAACGAGGAGGAGTTCATCCGCAGGTGCGTGCTCGAGAAGATCGTCCCGAAGACGATCGAGGAGGAGGCGCTCAGCGACTCCTTCAGAACCGCTCAGCGCAACGCTGCACTCAAGTGAAGAGAAAAGGGATGGGAAATCGCATCCGTCGGCCGGATGGGAACGGTGAAAGCCGAGGCCGCCGGATGCTATTCAAACGCTTTACACGGAAAGTTGAAGCAACGGGTGATGCACATGACTGGAAACGACATAGAGATCGCAGTCGAACCGCGTATCGCGGTCGTCGGCGTTGGCGGTGCGGGATGCAACGTCGTCAGCGCTTTCAGCGACTCGCTCTGCGCAGTGGACACCATTGCAATCAACACCGACAAGGATGGACTCCATGCAACCGATGCGGACACGAAGATCTACATCTGCAAGGAGGTCCTGAAGGGTGAGGGAGCCCACGGGGACGCTGTAATCGGGAAGAAGTGCGCCGATATCCACAAGGAGGAGATCAGGCAGGCACTTTCCGGACACGATGTCGTCTTCGTGATCGCAGGACTCGGAGGCGGAACCGGCACCGGAGCGGCGTCGGTCGTCATCGATGCCGCCAGGTCTCAGGGCATCCTCACGTTCGCGGTCGCGATCAGCCCCTTCTCTTTCGAGGGAAGGCGCAAGGAGATCGCAAAGGAGGGCTACAGGCACATCAGGTCCGTATGCGAGCACACGATACTCGTCGACAACGATCTGGTCCTCGCCAGAATGCCCGACCTCACGATGGACCGCGCATTCAGTGAGGTCAACAGGAGCATCATGAGGCATGTCATGGACTGCGTGGCGGCAGTCGAGGAGACATTCGTCAACGAGGTCTCCAGGCAGAGGCCGGTCAAGTCCACAAGGGACTCCTCCAGGAAGGAGAAGTACCCGATCGAGACCCTCATCAGCGCCTAATCACAAATCACGCTTTTCTCCCCCAGCAGGAGGGCGCCGCCCTCCTGCAATCTATGTTTCCTCAGCAGGCCGATCGGCCTGTCCGAAAGACGGCTTCTTGCTCGACACGGCCTTTATAGTCACATGTATGTTCTGACGCATCGGCCCCTGCAATCCGTGCACCCACCGGATGACAAAGCAATCATGTACGAGAAGCGTGCATTCGCCCCGTGGATTGGAGAACCGCACATTGCGCATCGACGTTCAAAAGAGAACGTCGCGGGATGTTGCGATGGAATCCGAATCATCGGGGTGACGAAATGAGCATGTTCGACGAGCGTAACCTGTCCATGATGATGGACCTGTATGAGATGACGATGTCCAACGGATACCTGCATGAGGCCTGCGGACATGACAGAGCTACGTTCGACGTGTTCTTCCGCAAGGTCCCTGACAACGGCGGATACGCAATTTTCGCAGGGCTGGAGCAGGTCGTGGACTTCATCGAGCACATGCATTTCGAGGATGAGGACATTGAGTACTTCCGCTCCCTCGGGATGTTCGACGAGAGGTTCCTGGAGTACCTGCGCACCTATCGCTTCAAGGGCGATGTGTACGCCATGGACGAGGGCACCATCATCTACCCCAACGAGCCCATCATCACCGTCACGGCACCCATGATCGATGCACAGCTGGCGGAGACTGCGATACTGGCCCTCGTCAATCATCAGTCGCTCATCGCTACAAAGGCAAGGCGCATCGTCAGGGCGGCCCAGGGAAGGGCGGTGTCGGACTTCGGCGCCCGCAGGGCCCACAACATGGACGCCGCCGTCTACGGTGCGAGAGCGGCGTACATCGGAGGGGTGGTCGGAACCGCCACCGTCCTCGCGGGGCAGATGTTCGGGATACCCGTCAGCGGGACCATGGCCCACAGCTGGGTGATGTACTTCGACTCCGAGTACGAGGCGTTCAGGAAGTATGCCGAGATCTATCCGGACGACACCGTCCTGCTGATCGACACGTACGATGTACTGAGATCCGGAACCCCCAACGCCATAAGATGTGCGAAAGAGATCCTCGAGCCAATGGGCAAGCGCCTGAAGGGCGTTCGTCTGGATTCCGGCGACCTCGCCTACCTCACGAAGGAAGTCCGCAGGATGCTCGACGTGGCAGGACTCGAGGACTGCAGGATCATCGCTTCCAACAGCCTCGACGAGTACTCGATAACATCGATCATAGACCAGGGCGCCAAGATAGACGCCTTCGGGGTCGGCGAGAGGCTGATCACCGCCAAGAGCGACCCGGTCTTCGGGGCCGTGTACAAGATCGCGGCCATTGAGAAGAGGGGTGTCGTCCGTCCGACGATCAAGGTCTCGGAGGCTGTGGAGAAGATCACCAATCCGGGCAGGAAGAAGGTGTACCGTGTATACGACACCACCGGGCACGCGGTCTGCGACCTGATCGCCCTCGAGGGCGAGACGGTCGACCTCAGCGAGCCGTACAGGGTGGTGGACCCGGTCAAACCATGGAAGGACATCCGCCTCGTGGACTGCACCTGCAGGGAGCTCCTCCGCCCCGTCATCAGGGACGGAAGGCGCGTAGCCGAGCCGAGGGACCTGAAGGAAATAAGGGAGTATGTGGACAGGCAGCTCAGGGAGGAGATCTGGCAGGAGGAGCAGAGGTTCGAGAACCCCCACATCCACCACATGGACATGAGCCCCACGTACTACGAGTTCAAGATGGACCTGCTCAGGAAGGCAGACGACTTCAACTGAGCCTCGGAGTGGTGAATGGATGTCCGTGCACCCTGGGTTAGACAATACGGCGACCCAAGTTTAATCTGAAGTGCCCGGGGGATCCCCCGGGCGGATGTTTTCAAAGGGCCGATCGCCCTCGGTTCCTCACGGCGTTGTAGCCGAGCTCGAAGGCCTTGACGTTGAGCTCCAGGAACTTCTCCGGGACCTGGGCCTTGAGCGCCTCCAGGAGGTCGTCCTTCATCAGAGGGAAGCCCTTCATCGCGGCGACGGCGCCGATCATCACAGCGTTCGCGGCGACGGCCTTGCCGGCCTCGATCGCCAGCTTGGTGGCGTCAAGGGTCACCAGGTTGGGATTGACGTCGGTGACCGATGCGATGAGGTCGTCGATCTCGGGATACTTCTCGAAACCTGCGGCGACCATTGACGGGAACACCGGGTCGAGGTTCATCAGGACGAGGGTGTCCCTGTTCCCGAGCGGAAGGTTCCTGACGGTCTCGGTGGGCTCGAACCCCATGATGAGGTCCGCGCAGCCGTCGGCCTCCAGAGGGCTGATGACTTCGTCGCCGAAACGGACGGTCGACAGGACGCTCCCTCCCCTCTGGGCCATTCCGTGGACCTCGCTCATGGCGACCTTGTATCCCCTGTTCATGGCGGCGTTGCCAAGGACCATGGATGCGAGCAGGACGCCCTGCCCTCCGACTCCGACGATCTGGATGGTGTACTTCATCTCCTCACCTCTATTGCGCCCTTGGGGCACACGTTGGCACACATGCCGCACCCGATGCACTGCGTCGGATCCGTCTCGACGGAGTCGCCCCTCTTGATCAGAGCGGGACAGGCGATCATCTTCAGGCATGTGTAGCACTGGATGCACTTGGACTGGTCGACCTCGCACCTCTTGGCCTCCAGCATCCTGCGCTTCTTGAGCTCCAGGGGGCAAGGGCACTTGGATATGATGACGGCCACGCCGTCGTGTTCGAGAGCGCCCTTCATGGCCTTGGTGGCGGCCTTGACGTCGTAGGGATTGACCTCCTCGACGTACTTCACACCGATTCCGCGTACGAGCTTCTCGATGTCGATGGGCTCGGTGACGATGCCTCCGAACTCCCTGCCTGTGCCCGGATTGGGCTGGTGACCGGTCATCGCCGTGGTGCGGTTGTCGAGGATGACCATGATGATCTTGTGATCGTTGAACAGCGCATTCACGAGAGCCGGGACCCCCGCGTGGAAGAACGTGGAGTCCCCGATGAACGCGATGGGCGTCTGGTCGGTGGCGGCGGCGAAACCTCCTGCGGCGCCGGCTCCCCCACCCATGCATATGATGAAGTCCGCGGTCTGGAACGGCGGAGCCACACCGAGGGTGTAGCATCCGATGTCGGAGCAGTAGATGACATCCTTGGAGCCGACGGCCTTCTTGGTCGCGGCATACATCCCCCTGTGGGGGCAGCCGGCGCAGAGCGTCGGGGGCCTTCCGGGGAGCTTGACCTGAGAGACCGGCATGGACTCCCTGAACGTCTGGACGTCGGCCAGCTCCGAGATGCCCTCGAGAGTCCTGGGGTTGTATTCCCAAGCGTACGGAAGGTGACCCGTCCTCTTACCGTAGACGGGCACGGATATGGACCTCTGGGCGCAGATCCTGAGGACCTGGTCCTCAAGGAAGGGCTCGAGCTCCTCGACTACGATGACGTACCTCTTGCCCTTGACGAACTCGGCGATCTTGTTCTCTGGAAGGGGGTTGGTGAATCCCAGCTTGAGGATGCTGGCGCCCTTGACGAACTCCCTGACATAGGTGTACGATACGCCAGACGTGATTATCCCCACGTCCCCGTCGCCCTCCACGAAGTTCAGGGGCGAGGACTCGGAGAGCTCGGAAGCCTTCCTCATCTGCTCGAGCAGCCTCTTCCTGTTGACCCTGGCGTGGGCGGGGATGTTGACGAACCTCACGACGTCCTTCTCGAAATGCCCCTTCCCCTTGGGCTCGCCGAGGTCCCCGAGCTCCACCACGCCGCGGGCGTGGTTGACCCTGGTGGTGGTCCTGAAGAGGACGGGCAGCGAAGTCTCCGACGAGATGGCGTAGGCCGCCTTGACCATGTCCTTGGCCTCGGCGGGAGTGGACGGCTCCACCATCGGCAGGAGGCCGAGCTGGGAATAGTAGCGGTTGTCCTGCTCGTTCTGCGAGCTGTGAGCCGAGGGATCGTCGGCCGTGAGGATGAGCATGCCGCCTGTGACCCCGGCATATGCCAGGGTCATCATCGGGTCGGCTGCCACGTTGAGACCCACATGTTTCATGAAGACGAACGATTTCAGTCCGGATGACGCGGCGGCGGCAGAGACCTCCATCGCCACCTTCTCGTTCGTGGAGAATTCGAAATACATGCCCGCGTCGGACGCGAGCTTCTCGAGGAGGTTACCGATCTCGGAGGAAGGAGTCCCGGGGTACGTGGACACGAAGTCCGCACCGGCCTCGAACAGACCTCTGACGATGGCCTCGTTGCCCAGGAGGAGCTGCTTCCCCTCTCTAGCTAGTAAATCCGACATTGCCAAACCTCAAACGGGCACTGTATCGGGGAACGCTCTATTATAATGATGTGGCAGGGTAGCCAGCCATCCGATACCATCATATCGTGGTAAGCGTTCGGGACGTCGCTGCTGGGATTGTCAAGCTAGGTCAAAGACGCAGGACTTAGGATCCTGTCCTTAGTGGTTCGAGGGTTCGAATCCCTCTCCCAGCACCATCCCATGATTTCTAATTCCGGACGTTGTCCTCGCAACCGTTCCGTCCGTATTAATACGCATCACATTGGGCGATGTGCATGCGGTCGGGGGACCTGGATCCCCCGGCAGCACGTTGATGAACAAGGGGTTGGGGGCTGTCGCCCCCGATGGGATAAGAAGGTTGAAATGCGGCGGGCCGAGGGGGCCCGTCAGTTTCAGTAGGAGACACCCTCCCAGAGCATGGCGTTGGCGACCTTCTCGAATCCGGCGATGTTGGCTCCGGCGACGAGGTTGCCCTCCATTCCGTACCTCTTGGCGGCATCGGCCGCCTCCTTGTAGATGGTTGCCATGATGTTCTTCAGCTTGGAGTCGACCTCCTCGAAGGACCAGGAGAGCCTGGCGCTGTTCTGGCACATCTCCAGGGCGGAGGTGGCGACACCGCCGGCGTTGGCGGCCTTGGCGGGTCCGAACAGGATGCCTGCCTGCTGGAAGGCGGCGATAGCCTCGGGTGTGCTGGGCATGTTGGCTCCCTCGGCGACGGCCCTGACACCGTTGGCGATGAGGGTCTTGGCGTCCTCCTCGTTCAGCTCGTTCTGGGTGGCGCAGGGGAGCGCGATGTCGCAGGGGATGGTCCAGATGCCCTTGCCCTCGGTGTACTTGGCGCTGGGCTTGCGGACGGCGTACTCCTTGATCCTCTGCCTCTTGACCTCCTTGATGTCCTTGACGAGGTCGAGGTCGATTCCGTCGGCGTCGTAGATGTATCCGTTGGAGTCGGACAGGGCGACGACCTTGGCACCGAGCTCTGTGGCCTTCTTGGTCGCGTAGATTGCGACGTTTCCGGATCCGGAGATGACGACGGTCTTGCCCTTGAAGGACTCTCCGACGGCCTTGAGCATCTCGTCGGTGAAGTAGCAGAGACCGTATCCGGTCGCCTCGGTCCTGGCGAGGGATCCGCCGGCTCCGATTGCCTTTCCGGTGAGGACTCCGGTGAAGTCGTTCCTCATCCTCTTGTACTGTCCGTACATGTATCCGATCTCCCTTCCGCCTACTCCGATATCTCCGGCGGGGACGTCGGTGTCAGGGCCGATGTGCCTCTGGAGCTCGGTCATGAAGGACTGGCAGAAGCGCATGACCTCGGCGTCGGACTTGCCCTTGGGGTCGAAGTCGGATCCTCCCTTTCCTCCTCCGATGGGGAGGGTGGTGAGGCTGTTCTTGAAGATCTGCTCGAATCCGAGGAACTTCAGGATGGACAGGTTGACGGAGGGGTGGAACCTGAGTCCGCCCTTGTAGGGCCCGATGGCGGAGTTGAACTGAACACGGTATCCGCGGTTGACCTGGACCTTTCCGTTGTCGTCAACCCATGGGACGCGGAACATGACGATCCTCTCGGGCTCGACGAGCCTCTCGATGATTCCGGCCTTCTCGAGCTCGGGCCTCGCCTGGACGACGGGCTGGAGGGACTCGAGGACCTCCTCGACGGCCTGAAGGAACTCGGGCTGGTCGGCGTTGCGCTGTTTGAGACCGTCGAAGACGGTCTTGAGATACTCGTTTGTGATTGCCATTCGTTACCACCTTATATGACGGTCATCCCGTCATCTGAGAATCGACCATGCATACCGCATATTAAATATAATCGCCATCACAAGAAACGAATTATGTTCAAATGTTTCGATTTTTCTCGATTTCAATATGAAATATCTATGCAATGATGATAATCGGAGACATGGGGTTTCAGAGACCTGGAGATACCGAATGGACATTTGTCTAACGCGTTCCCGCCACATGGACGAATCGTCTCGGAGACAAGGTCGACGGAAGATGGAGGAGACGGTCGGTCCGGATAGAATCAAGGATATGGGAAAGGGGTTGGGAATGGGTTTGGACGGCCAGGCTCAGTCGGTGAGCCCGTGGAACTCCTTCATGCTCCTGACGCCGAGCTTCTCGCTCCTCGCCACCTTGATGGACCCGACAGCGATCTCGGCTCCCTGCACGGTGGTCATGAACGGGATCTCCAGCTCGACGGCCAGCCTGCGCATGGTGTAACCGTCGCGGACGGCACCGGACTTCTGCGAGGGCGTGTTGATGATCAGGTTGATCTTTCCGTCCCTCATCAGACCGATCGCGTTGGGGTTCTGGCGCTCGTCGAGCCTGAACACGGATGTCGTCTCGACGCCGTGCTCCCTCAGGTAGGTGGAGGTGCCCTTGGTCGCGTAGATGGTGAATCCCATCTCCTTGAGCTGCTTCGCGGGCTCCAGGATCCTGGGCTTGTCCTGGTCGTTGACGGTGATGTAGACGCCGCCCTCGGTGGGAAGCTTGTTGCCTGCGGCGATGAGGGCCTTGTAGCACGCGGTGTGGAAGTCCTCGTCGATACCCATGACCTCGCCGGTGGACTTCATCTCGGGCGTGAGGATCGAGTCGACCCCGGGCAGCTTGAGGAACGGGAACACGGAGGCCTTCACCGCGAAGTGGTCGATGGGCCTGTATCCCTTCAGGCCGAAGTCCTTCAGGGTCTTACCGAGCATGATCTTCGTGCCTATCTTGGCGAGCGGGACGCCGGTTGCCTTCGAGATGAAGGGTACGGTCCTGGAGGCCCTCGGGTTGGCCTCGATCATGTAGACCTGACCGTCCTTGACGGCGAGCTGCAGGTTCATCAGACCGTGGATCTGAAGGGCGAGCGCGACCTTCTCTGTGATGCCGACAATCTCGTCGATGATCTCCTGCTTGAGCGTGAACGGGGGCAGGACCATGGTGGCGTCACCGGAGTGGCACCCGGCGTACTCGACGTGCTCCATGATGCCTCCGACGTAGACGTCGGTTCCGTCGCAGACGCAGTCAACATCGATCTCGATGGCCTCGGTCAGGTACTTGTCGATGAGGATCGGGTGGTTCCTGGAGACCTTGACCGCCGTGTCGACGTATGTCTTGAGCTCCTCGGTGGAGTAGACAATCTCCATCGCCCTGCCTCCGAGGACGTACGAGGGCCTGACCAGGACTGGATACCCGATGTCCTCGGCGATGGCCTTGGCCTCCTCGAAGGAGTACCCGGTGCCGGAGCGGGGCTGCTTGATGCCCAGGTCGTCCATGAGCTTGGAGAACCTGCGCCTGTCCTCCGCGACGTCCATCTGGTCGGGGCTGGTGCCGAGGACCTTCGTCTTGGTGCCCTTGGTGGCGGCCTCGATGTCCATCGCGAGGTTGACGGATGTCTGTCCACCGTACTGGCAGATGACGCCGTCGGCCTGCTCAGCATCGATGACGTTCAGGACGTCCTCGAGGGTCAGGGGCTCGAAGTAGAGCCTGTCGGAGATGTCGTAGTCGGTGGAGACGGTCTCAGGGTTGTTGTTGATGATGATGGCGTCGACGCCCTCCTCCTGGAGAGCCATGACCCCGTGGACGCAGCAGTAGTCGAACTCGATACCCTGTCCGATCCTGATCGGGCCGCCTCCGACGATGACGACCTTCCTCTTGCCGTCGTCGCCGCGGTACTCGGTGCTCCTGCCGTAGGTTGAGTAGAAGTAGGGGGTGCCCGCATCGAACTCGGCGGCGCAGGTGTCCACCATCTTGTACACTGGGACGACGCCGTCCTTCTTCCTCTCTGCGCGGACGTCCATGGGCTTGGATCCGGAGAGCTCGGCGATGGTTTCGTCGGAGAATCCCATGTACTTGGCCTCCTTGAGGACCTCGGGCGTGAGCCCGGCCTTTATCCTGTTCTCCATGGCGATGATGTTGCTGAGCTTCTTGACGAAGAAGATGTCCCACTTGGCGAGGTCCGCGACCTCCTCCTCGGACCATCCCCTCCTGAGGGCCTCCGCCATCACGAAGATGCGCTTGTCCGTGGCGTTGACCAGCTCCTCCCTGATGCCCTCGTCGGTGACGTCGACCCTGTCGAGGCCCTTGACCCCGATCTCAAGGGACCTGAGGCCTTTGAGCAGGGCCTCCTCGAACGTCCTGCCGATGGACATGACTTCCCCGGTGGACTTCATCTGGGTGCCCAGGTGGCGGTCCACGGTGCGGAACTTGTCGAAGGGCCAGCGGGGGATCTTGATGACCACGTAGTCGATGGACGGCTCGAAGGCCGCGCAGGTGGTGCCTGTGATCCTGTTGGGGATCTCGTCGAGGGTGTACCCGACGGCGATCTTGGTGGCCACCCTGGCAATCGGATATCCGGTCGCCTTGGACGCGAGGGCGGATGACCTGGACACACGGGGGTTGACCTCGATGAGCCTGTAGTCCCCGTTGGCGGGGTTGAACGCGAACTGGACGTTGCATCCTCCCTCGATGTTGAGGGCGCGGATGACCTTCAGCGCGGCGGTCCTGAGGCGCTGGTGGTCGGTGTCCGAGAGGGTGAGGCAGGGCGCCACGACGATGGACTCGCCGGTGTGGATTCCCATGGCGTCGAGGTTCTCCATGTTACAGATGATGATGCAGTTGTCGTTGGAGTCCCTCATGACCTCGTACTCGTACTCCTTCCAACCGAGGACGGACTCCTCGATGAGGACCTGGTGGATCCTGGAGTACGCGAGACCGCGGGCGCAGATCTCCTCGAGCTCCTCCTCGTTGTGGGCGATACCTCCGCCGGTCCCTCCGAGGGTGTAGGCGGGACGGACCAGGACGGGGTAGCGTCCGATCACCCTGACGGCCTCCTTGGCCTCCTCTATGGTGTTGACGGACCTGGATACGGGGACCGGCTCCCCGATCCTCTCCATAGTCTCCTTGAAGAGCTCCCTGTCCTCGGACATGGCGATGGCGTCGGGCTGCGTGCCGACGAGGGAGCAGTGGAGCCTCTCCAGCTCTCCGGAGTCGGCGAGCTCAGAGCAGATGTTGAGGGCGGTCTGTCCGCCCATTCCGGATAGGACGCCGTCCACGCCCTCCTTCTCGATGATCTTGGCGACGTTCGACGCCAGCAGCGGCTCGATGTAGACGCTGTCGGCGGTGTCGGTGTCGGTCTGGATCGTGGCCGGGTTGGAGTTGACCAGGACTGTCTTGTAGCCCTCCTCCCTGAGGGAGCGGCACGCCTGCGTTCCGGAGAAGTCGAACTCCGCGGCCTGTCCGATGACGATCGGACCGGATCCGATGACCATGAGCTTCTTGTAATCCTTCCTCAAAGTCTCCCCTCCTTGATCATCTTGCCGAACCAATCGAAAAGATAAGAGGTGTCGCAGGGCCCGGGCGAGGCCTCGGGGTGGTACTGCGATGTGAATATGGGCAGGTCCCTGTGGACGACGCCCTCCACCGATCCGTCGTTGAGATTGGTCTGGTTGACGACCAGGCCGGTCCCGTCGAGGCTGTGCTCGTCGACGGCGAACCCGTGGTTCTGGGAGGTGATGTAGACGCGGTTGTCGCACTTGACAGGCTGGTTGCATCCCCTGTGCCCGAACTTGAGCTTGTAAGTCGAGCCGCCCATGGCGATGCCTATGAGCTGGCTTCCGAAGCAGATTCCGAACAGCGGGAGCTGGGTGGCGAGGCCGGATACTGTCCTCACCGTTGTCTTGGCGATGGCTGGATGGGCCGGGTCCCCCGGTCCGTTGGATATGAGGACTCCGCGAACGCCGGATTCGACTATGACGTCGGCGGGCGTGTCGTACGGGAATGTGATAACGTTGAACCTGGCATTGAGGTCCCTGATGATGCCGGACTTGGTCCCGCAGTCGATGAGCCCGACTGTGATCTCCTTGCCGTTGTCGTTGCGGGAGATCTCCTTGCAGGAGACCTCACCGACGAGATTGCTCTCGGAGGGCGCGGGCATGTCCCTCAGCTTCTTCACGAGGTCCTCGATGCCTTCGGCGTCAGAGGTGATGGCCCCCTTGACGGTTCCACCTGTGCGTATCTTGATAACTAGCTCGCGGGTGTCTATGCCGGAGATTCCGGGGATCCCGAAGGTCTTCAGGAAGTCGTCGATCGTCCTGCCCCCGTACATGGGCGAGGGCTCCCTGCAGTACTCCCTCACCACGAGGCCCCTGACGTGGATGGACCTCGACTGGTAGTACTCGTCGGCCACTCCGTAGTTCCCTATGAGAGGGTAGGTCATGACCAGAATCTGTCCCTTGAACGACGGATCGGTCAGACTCTCCTGGTATCCGCACATTCCGGTGGTAAAAACAACTTCTCCGCTGGTCTCGCACTCGGCTCCGAACAGCTCCCCTTCGAAAACGGTCCCGTCCTCCAGGACCAAGTATCCTTTTGCCATCGGAGAATTATCAGATTTGCATACCCTATATAATGACTACGCAGGCTCCCAGACAGCCCAGAATTACCGATGTCCGATAATGGACAAAAGAGCGTCGGCCGGAACAGGACACGCTGACACATCCCCTGGGACACGGCCGGGAGCCCCATCTGGCCAGAGCATCACGTGGCTCTGACCCAGGCATCTGTCACGCGGCGCCTCCGTGACAGACGATACCCTTTATACCCTTCATCCCATCGCTCTGCCATGCGCATAACCGGGAGAGACCCCTCCGGTGAGGGGATCAGGGTCCAGATCGAGACCGACGAGGACATCTGGCACCTGTACAACGTCATAGAGGTGGGAGACCTTGTCACCGCCTCGACCACCCGCCGCGAGGAGAAGGCGGCCGACAAGCTAAGAGCGGAGAGGGCAGAGAAGAAGAGGATGACCCTCGGCGTGCGCATAGAGAAGATCGAGTTCTCGGAGGACGACCTGAGGCTGAAGCTCCTGGGAACCATCGAGACCGGGCCGCAGGACATAGGACAGCACCACACTCTCATCCTCGAGAACGGGGACAGCCTCCTGATATCGAAGAGGCACTGGAGGGAGACCCAGCTCGAGAGGCTGGACAGGGCCGTGAGGGACTCCAGGAAGCCTCGCATCATATTCGTCTCACTTGACCAGGATGACGCCACCGTCGCCGTCCTGAGGCAGTTCGGGCTCAAGGAGGTGACCACGGTCCGCTCCGGCAGGTCCGGGAAGCAGTACGCCGAGAAGCCCCAGGCGGACGGATACCACTCCGAGATCATCTCGAAGGTGGTCCCGCTCATGGAGCCCAACATGCCCATCGTCCTGCTGGGTCCCGGATTCGAGAAGGAGTCCCTGGCCGACGACATGAAGAAGGCAGAGCCGGAGCTGTTCAAGAAGATCCACGTGTACCACACCGGACAGAGCGGGATGGTCGGCATCAACGAGCTCATCAAGACCGGGATGGGCGCGGAGGTCCTCAGGGAGTCGTCCGTCGGAGCCGAGATGGAGGCCGTGGAAAGGCTGATGACCGAGATAGCCAGGAACGGCCTCGCGACATACGGAACCCAGCAGGTCAGGGACGCGGCCCTTTCGGGAGCGGTGGAGAACCTCCTGGTCCTGGACTCGAAGATCCGCGAGCAGGACCTCGACGACATCGTCCGCGCGGTGGAGTCCCAGAAGGGCACGGTCCTGGTCGTCTCCGGGCAGCATGACGGCGGCAAGGAGCTGGCTGCCCTAGGCGGGATGGGCGCCATACTGAGATACAGGACCGAGTGACCCGCGCGCGTCCCGATTTAAATATTATATATGCGCGACCCATAGGGATTCGTGCACCACAGCTTCCGCAAGGGATGCACGCGGAGCGGTGAAGGGATTCAAATGAAGAGCAAGAACGAAGTGGTAGGTTGCCTCAGCGCGCCCCTCTGCATCTGCGACTCCACCCTCGGGTTCGGTGAGCAGGCGGCGGGCGCCGTTTTCTCCAACATCGAAAAATACAGGATCGCCCAGCTGCTGGACGACGCCGGTGTCCCCCAGATCGAGGCGGGGAACCCCATCCTCGGAACCGAGGAGAAGAAAGCCGTCAGGCACATCGCCCGCATGGGCCTGGACGCGTCCGTCATGGCTTGGAACAGGGCCGACATCGGCGACATCAACGCGAGCATCGAGTGCGACGTCGACTCCGTCACCATCGCCCTGCCGTCGTCCAACATCCAGATGGAGAACATGCTGAAGAAGGACCACCAGTGGGTGCTGGACAAGATCTACGAGTCCACAGCCTACGCCGCCGAGCACGGCCTCTACATCTCAGTCGTCGCGGAGGACGCCTCCCGCGCTGACCTCGGCTTCCTCATCGACTACGCCAAGGTCGCCAAGGAGGCTGGTGCCGATCGCTTCGGATACGAGGACTCCCTCGGACTGGACGACCCGTTCACCTGCAACGAGAGGATCAGGATGATCAAGCAGATCTCGAACTTCGACATCGAGATCATCACCCACAACGACTTCGGCATGGCCACCGCCAACACCATCGCCGCTGTCAAGGCTGGCGCCAAGTTCGCCAGGACCACCACCATGGGTCTCGGACCCAGGGCCGGATGCGCCCCCCTTGAGGAGACCGTCATGGCCGCCAAGCACATGCTCAACATCGACACCGGCGTGGACACCACCAAGCTCCGCGCGGTGGCTGAATCCGTCTCCGCAGCCTCCGGCTTCCAGATCTGGCCCACGAAGCCTGTGATCGGAGCCAAGTGCTTCGCGCAGGAGGCAGGCATCCTCAACATCCCCGAGTGCACGGAGCCCTTCGACCCCACCGAGGTCGGAATGGAGAGGACCCTGGTCATCGGCAAGCACTCCGTCAGGAACACCGTCGTCGCGGCGATGTCCGAGATGGGAATCGAGCTCAGCAGGGACGAGGCCGAGCAGCTCCTCGGAATGGTCAGGAAGGCCGCCGCCATGATGCACCGCAGCCTCAGCGAGAAGGAGCTCTTCCAGCTCTACGAGGACATGATGTCCGGCAACAACACGTTCGACGACGAGATCCCCGAGCAGCCGGCACAGTGAAACCATCCCCGGTCCCGCACATCGAGGCGGGGCCTGGGAAACTTCTTAATCGTATCTTAGTTCTTAGAAATACCTAGTTTATGCAAGTACGGTGTTGGCTTTTATACGTATGTCGTCGAACATCCATGCGCAAGCCAACTATCAGCAAGATCATCGAGGACAAGCACAACAACGCGATCATCATGCTCCTGTACCTCTGCGGGAGGAAGTCCAAGACGGAGATCTACACCGCCGTCTCCTCCAATCCCAGGATGTCGATAAAGCTGGACAACCTGGTGGCGGAGGGCATCATAACGATGACGAAGGAGAAGAACCCCAGGGAGAGGTCCATGGTGGACCTGACCCCTCTGGGGGTGAAGTACGCTGAGGGCCTGTGCCGTCTCGAGACAAGCGTCGGCGGGGACGTGGAGGCCCTGCGCAGGGACGGAAGCTCCGACCCCGGATACGAGGAGATCCCGTCCGGGCCGGGATCAGTCGTATCTCCTGTTGTCGGTGACGTGGTTGGCCTTGCCTTCGAACCTCTGGAGGGTCCCGGGAAGAACAAGCCTGACATCGGATTTGATGTTCAGGACCTCCTTCATCCTGGAACTCAGGGCCTGGGTCATCCTGTTGAGTTCAACCATGTCCTCCGTCAGACTGGCCTCGTTGAGTTCGACCTCGACAACCATCCTGTCCATGTAGTTCTCGTTGGTGAGGGTGATGTGGTAGAACGGGGACAGGAAGGGCATCTCGCCGATGACGCTCTCGATCTGGGACGGGAACACGTTGACCCCTCTGACTACTAGCATGTCATCGGTCCTGCCGGAGATCCTCATGAGCCTCGGATGGGTCCTTCCGCACTCGCACTTCTCCCAAGTGAGGGCTGAGACGTCTCCGATCTTGTACCTTATCAGTGGGAAGGCCTCCTTCTGGAGCATCGTGACGACGATCTCGCCCCTCTCCCCGTCGGCACAGGGGTCGCCGTTCTTGTCGAGGATCTCCATGTAGCACAGGTCGGCCCAGATGTGGAGCCCGCACTGCTTCTCGCACTCGAGGAACATCGGACCGTAGAACTCGCTCGCACCGTAGCAGTTGTGGACGCGGACCCCGGTCCTCTCCTGCAGCTTCTGCCTCATGCTCTCCGACCAGGGCTCCCCGCCTGCGATGGCCAGCCTGACCTTGGTGTCGTTCCTGATGTCGATACCCATCTGGTCGCAGACGTCGGCGATGTGGAACATGTAGGAGGGCGTACCTGCCCAGGCGGTCACGGGGAGGTCCTGCATCAGCTGGATCTGCCTGGCGGTGTTACCCGTCCCGATTGGGAGGACCGTGGCGCCGATCCTCTCCGCGCCGTAATGGACGCCGAGACCGCCTGTGAAGAGACCGTATCCGTGGAAGTTCTGGAGCATGTCCTTGCGGGTCATGCCGAATGACGTCATCCCGCGTGCGAGGGACTCCGTCCAGTTGTCGATGTCCTTCTGGGTGTACCCGACGACGGTTGGCCTGCCGGTGGTACCGGAGGAGACGTGCACCCTGACGATGTCGTCGTAGGGCCTGACGAACAGCTTGTCGGGGTAGTTGTCCCTCAGGTCGGACTTCCTCATGAAGGGGACCTGGCGGAACTTCTCGAAGCTGTCGATGTCCTCGGGGAGCAGGTTCACGGACCTCATCTTCTCGTGGAAGAAGGGCGACGCATCGTACATCTCGCGCACCTTGGCCCTGAGCAGGCTGAGCTGCATCTTCTCCAGTTCCTCACGGGGCATCGTCTCGATCTCTTTGTTCCAGAACGCCATCTTGAACACCACATTGTTTCGTGCTATCAAGTAGCACGGCTAAGAACGGGTTTAGGTAGCTTACTATAAATATGTGCTGTCAGGGCGGGGAACGCCCGCTCCCGACAGCACCATCGGCAGACCGGAAGTCACCTGCGTACGACCCTGTTCCAATTCCTGTCGACGTTGTACAGCAGACCTAGATGGAACACGCCGGTGGTCCTGTCCCTCGCACGGCCGTCCGGACTGAGGGACCTGTTCATGAAACGGGCAGAGATGTATGCCATGACGGTGCATAGGACCCCTGTCAGGATGCCGACGTACCGTATCGGATCCACGCACGAATACTGCAGCGTAAAGTCCCCCGAATACACCGTGAAGGAATCTGAGATTATGATCAGGCATACCAGGAAGATCGGCCCGGGGGTGCTATACATGGGTGACAGGATTCCGGCCACTGCTGCGACTGCACACAGGGCGATCATGAGCCGGTTCAACACGTTGCCCTCCATGGAGGCCACATCGAAGAAGGAGAGTTCCCCGCAGTCCAGAGGGTTCCAGTCATCTAAGGTAAGCGAGTAGTCGGGACTCCAGAACGCGAGTATCAGAAGGACTATGACCGACGGAACGACGGAGAGGATGATGGCATTGCGTCTGAACCTCAGCCTCTCGGGCGTCTTCCTGAGCTTCACGATGGCCTTGAACTTCTTCAGCAGCACCTCCGGAGGGACGATCGCCTCCACATCCTGACTGTCGAACCCGAGGCTTGTGCCGAGCGGTTGCTCTCCCACCGAGGACTCGGGCAGCACGGCGCCGCATCCCTGGCAGGCCTCGTATCCGTCCGGATTATCCTTTCCGCATTGAGGACAAAGGACCATAGTCTCCGAATATGTCGGTGTCGATATAAGGGCTGTTATGACTATTTTGGATGGATTTAAAAGACTTAGAATCCATTACATAATATACCTGGGAGGGAAGCTCTCGCCGTCATCGGTGTGGCTATTGTCGCCATTGTCGCGGCAACAGTATTGGTGGTGTCCATGGATGGCGAACAGAGAACGGTGATTGCAGATGGCGTCGTCTTCCATCCGCAATACGGTACCGAGCCTAACTACGACTATTTCGAGTCTGAAACCGGGAACGGCGTAGAACCCTGTATCTTCATTGACGCGGAAGACATGAAATGGATCGTCACCGCATCCGCCCATTTCGAAACGGGTGACGGATACAGGCTTGACAGCATCACATTCTCCATCTCATTCCCCGATGGGATGATTTTTCAGGTGATGACGCCATGGGTCGATGGTATCCCCGATCGGGAGAACAGCTCCGACGGAATCACAGGATATGCGGAACTGGACGGGATGACATACACGGCCAAGTACGACTACGGTGGAAGCTTCGAGGACGATCCCCCGAACTCACCGGACGCCAGCGCCTCCGTGTACACCAAAGGCCTTGACGGACCGGTGAAGGTCACCTATTCCGCGAGATTCGTCGAGGACGCATTCCTCGACAGGGAATCTGAGACGATCGAGGGAAGCTTTATCCTGTACACCGACGGATTCGTGCAGACAACAGACTCGATCTGGGACTCTGGAAGGAGGATCATGGGAGGACTATGAGATGATGAGGCCAGATAGGCTGTGTGCGGCACCATGCGGATTGTTCTGCGGCGCATGCCCTGCGTTCCCGGAGGAATGCCATGGTTGCCTGTCCGACTTCGTGAAGGAGGAGTGCGACGGCTGCCCTTGGTACGGGATCACAGACTGCACCAGGGAACACGGCGTGACGAGATGCTACGAGTGCCCCGAGTTCCCCTGTGGGACACTGGAGAGGTTCAGCGGGGAACCGATCATCAACGGCGACTGCCACCATGCGGACGGGATACCCAACAACAGACGCATGGCTGAGATAGGCGTGGATGCCTGGATCGAGGAGCAGATCGGGAGATACACATGCCCGAAGTGCGGGGAGCTTAGGAAATGGTTCAACGTGGTCGGGCACGTCTGCAAGAAATGAATAATCGGGGGGCTGGACCCCCTTTGTTTGGTTTCAGTTCAGGACGATGGAGCCTGCGACCCTGAGCTTGCCGCCTTCCAGGTACATGATTATCGCCTTGTCGCCAGGCTTGTGGATCATGTCGGACTCCAGGTCGAACTCCACCTTGGCGGTCCTGAAGTCATCGCCGTTGTCGACGGAGGCGATCCTGCACGGGACCATCTGCATCCAGTGACCTATGTGGAGGACCATGCCCTCCTTCAGCGGAGAGGCCCAGTACTTGACAAGGGAGACGTTTCCCTCGACCTTCCTGGACATCTTGACTGAGGGGTCTGTGGTGACCACGTATCCCCTGTCGAGCTCATCGGACTCGATGCCGCGGAGGGCGAGACCGACATGGTCGCCCTTGACCCCGTCGTCGGCATCCAGGTCGTGCTTCTGGATGGACTTGAGGATGACCTCCCTCTTGATGGGGAAAACGGTCATCTTGTCGTGCTTCCTGAAATAGCCGTCGATGACGGATCCCAGAACGACGGTGCCTACACCCCTGACGTTGAAATGGCTGTCCACGGGGCAGGAGCCACATGTCCCCTCTCCGGGAGCCTTGGCCTCGGCCTTCGCCATGGCGATGAGCTCCTCCCTCAGCTTGATGGGGTCGTCCTCCTTGAACTCGTATCCCTCGAGGGACGTGCCCGCCAGGAGGGGCTTCAGCTGCTCGGGCTGGATGTAGTTCTGGAGGATGATCCATCCCCTGTCGATGCCCAGGGCGTCGGTCATGACTATGGTCTCGCCCAGGAAGGAATCGATCTTGTCCACCACGAGGATGGCGAACTCCGACATGGCCACCGAGTAGAAGAGAGACGAGAGCTTCTCGGGATACTTGGAAGGCTCGATAAGGGTGAACGAGTCTGTGCCTGACTTGTGGTCGTAGAAGGTCATGTCGGTGACTGTGCCCTTCTTGCCGATCTTGGACGCGTAGTCCTTTGCGCCGAGCACGGCGATGTTCAGATTTCCCATGCTGCTCAGATCTCCGAGTCGAGGATGAGCTTGATGCCCGCGTCCTTCAGGACGACAACGGCCTTCTCGGGGTCGTCGACCCTGACGAAGAACGCCGCAGTGGTCCTTCCGGTGTAGGCGTATCCGTACTCGATGTTGATGCCGGCCTTGCCCAAGATGTCAGCGGCCTGGAACAGGGATCCGGGGGTGTCCTGGATCACGATCCCTATGACATCGGTCTTCTTCACGATGATGCCGGTGGACTTCAGCTTCTCGAAGGCCTCATCGGGCTTGTCGACGATGGCCCTGAGGATCCCGAACTCCGTGGACTCCGCCAGATTGAATGCCCTCATGTTGATGCCGCAGTCCTTGAGGACCGAGGCGATGTGGGCCAGGCGCCCGGGCTCGTTGTTCACGAAAATTGAAAGCTGCGAGATAATGTTGTCATCCATCAGATCACCCTCGAATCGACGACCCTCTTGGCCTTGCCGGTGAACCTCGGGAGCTCTCCGGGTGCCTTGAGTTCCACCTTGACATAGATGTTGAGATATTTCTTAAGAGCGGCCTCGATGCGCCCGCGGAGGGCCAGCATGTCCTCCATCTTGTCTGTGAACGCCTCGGGCTTTATCTCCACCTGGACGGTCATCTCGTCCAGCGCGCCCTCCCTGGACACGTAGATCATGTATTGGTCCCCGACCTCCGGGATCTGCAGGAGCGTGTACTCGATCTGGGACGGGAAAACGTTGATACCGCGGACGATGAGCATGTCATCGGTCCTTCCGGAGATCCTGGCGATCCTGGGGGAGGTCCTGCCGCAGGCGCACTCCCCTTCCATGAGCATGGTGATGTCCTTGATCCTGTACCTGATCATGGGCATCGCCTCCTTCTTCAGCATGGTGACGACCATCTCTCCCTTCTCTCCCTCCTCGAGGACCTCTCCGGAGTCCGGGTCGATGATCTCGACGAGCATGATGTCGCCGCAGATGTGGATTCCGTTGCGCTCCTCGCACTCGGTGAACATCGGACCGGCCTGCTCGGATGTCCCGTAGATGTCATAGGCCCTGATCCCGTAGCTCTCGATGTGCTGCCTCATGCTCTCCGACCAGGGCTCGGCGCCCAGAACGGCCTTTCTCAGCTTGGTGTCCCTCTGGATGTCGACACCCATCTTCCTGGCGGTGTCCAGGAGGTGGATCAGGTAGGACGGCGTGCATGCGATGGCGGTGACCCCCAGGTCCTGGATGAGCTCGACCTGCCTCTCGGTGTTGCCGGTGCTGGCGGGAAGGACGGTCGCCCCGACCTTCTCGGCTCCGTAGTGGGCGCCGAGTCCGCCTGTGAAGAGACCGTACCCGTAGGAGACCTGCAAGGTGTCGTCAGGTCCGATGCCGATGGAGGTGAAGGACCTCGCGAGGGCCTCGGTCCAGTAGTCCAGGTCGTTCTGGGTGTATCCGACGAGAGTGGGCTTACCGGTGGTCCCTGATGACACGTGGTACCTGACGATCTCGTTGTTGGGAACGGTGAACATCTTGGTGGGGTAGTTGTCGCGCAGGTCCTGCTTGTACATGAACGGGAGCTTGGCGATGTCCTTCAGGCACGTGATGTCGTCCGGATGGACCTTGTGCTCCACCATCCTGTCGTGATAGAACTTGTTGAAGGAATAGAGGTTGTTGACGAGCTGCTTCAGCTCGCGGTACTGGAGGGCCTTGAGCTCCTCCTTGGGCATGCATTCGATCTTCGGGTTCCAGTACATGGTCATCCCCTTGTGGCTATGCTTCAGCCTAGGTTTTTCTCATATAATAACTTGAAAGGGACCCGCAAGGGTTCTCTACCCGCTCGGCCATTATCGTTCATGGAGCAGAGGGAACTCTGGGACGGATTCTACAGGGCCAACGGCAGGGCGTGGAGGGGGAACTCCAGGATACCGGACCCGCTGTCCGGGGACGGAAGCGCCCTGGACCTGGGATGCGGCAACGGCAAGACGGTATCCACATTGATCGACCTGGGATACCGCGTCACTGGGACGGACTTCTCGGAGACGGCCATCGACATGTGCAGGGAGAACTTCGGCGATGCAGCGGAGTTCGTCGCTTCGGACATAATGGACCTCCCGTTCGGGGACGCGTCCTTCGACTACGTCACGGCCGTGCACGTGCTGGAGCACATCGATGACTCGGACATGCCTGCTGTGGTGGCAGAGATACGCAGGGTCCTCCGCCCCGGCGGATACCTCTTCGTCAGATCGTTCACCCCCCTGGACATGAGGTCCGGGAAGAGGTCCGGCGAGGGCATCAGGTACATCCACAGGAACCCGGACGGCATCGTGGCGTTCTTCAGGGGGATGGAGACGGAGTACGCCAGAAGGGTGGACGAACCCACGCGCTTCGGCACCACCAGGTCCAGGGCGGAATGCCTCTTCAGGGAGCCCGCGGACATCTGAGGGCGCGGACATCCTTAAATCAGATTTGCGCATATGACGAACGTCCACAGGATGCCGAGCATCTCGGGGGCCTCGTTCCGCGACTAGGGGCGGAGACGTGACCCTCCGGAGGTCACGGGTCGCGGAAATCCATAGGAGGAAATGCGGTGCCCGTCATCCTGGACGGCGCCCCGAAGGGGATCAGTTGTCCGCCCGCGTCCCGAACCGGATGCGGGCCGCTCACGATTCTGCGTCTTCCGCGTTGTGACCCCGGACCTGTGGACACCCGGTCTGCGCAACCGTTAACTACGGACCAGTTCTCTCGGCACTCCATGCGTTGCCCTAAATGCGGTCACGAGAACCCTCCCGAGGCGCTCTTCTGCGAGGAGTGCGACTGGAGGCTGGACGTGGGCTACAGAGCCCCGAAGAAGAGGAACCCGATGGTGTTCGCCGGGATTGCGCTCGTCATCGGTATCGTCGCGATAGCGCTATGCTTCGTTGACGGCGCCGCGATCGCGGGTGTCATCGTGGGCGCGCTGGGACTGGTGTTCGGAAGCTACTCCGTCAACCTCCCCAGGTACCTTGAGGACTCCAACAAGACCGTGTGCATGGCCGTGGCCGGTGTCGGCATGGTCCTCAGCGTCTTCGGCTTCATCTACGGCCTTGTGGTCTACGCTGGGGTCTTCTGATGGCCGTTTACCGTGGGAAGTACATCCTGGAGGGCCTTGGCACCATCTCGCCCGAGATGGAGCACAACCTGGACCTCGCGTATGACATATGCATGTCCTACAGGGACAGCTTCCCCTGCGAGATGTGCGGCAGATGCTGCCACCAGCCGGAGATCATCGTCCGTCCAGAGGAGATCGACAGGATCTCCTCCGCGGCGGGGATCCCCCTCTACGACTTCATGAGGAACTACCTCGTCCAGACCGGCGACGGGAGGTTCCTCTTCAAGAAGACCAACCCATGCGCGTTCCTAGGCCCCGACAAGAGATGCAGGATCTGGAGGGGCCGCCCCCAGATCTGCGATGACTTCCCCTACGCTGTGTCCATGTTCATGTCCAGGGTGTACCTGGCGCTGACGAACCCGGACGCGGACATAAACGAGCTCATATCGTACATGGACGACGACTGGCCCTGCACCAGGGTGATCAAGGCCGACATCGCGGAGAGGATCGACGCCGTCCGCGACAGGGTCGTGCCCATGTGAGGGTCACATATTGGACCCTATGAAACCCCTCAGGCTGTCCCAGTACATCTCGAACGGGATGTTGTGACCGGCCGAATCCAGCAGGAGAAGCCTGCTCCCCGGGATGGACTCCGCGACACGGATCCCCTCCCGGGGCTCCACCATTATATCCTTCCCGCCATGGATGACCATCGTCGGGACCCTTATCCCCGACACCTCGTCGGTCGTATCGCATCCGTCTATCGCCCTCAGCTGGTCCCTCAGCCCCTCCGGACGCTCCGGCTTCTCGGAGATCGGGAACGTGCATCCAGACGCCTCGTACTCCATGAAGAGGTCCTCGGTGAAGCAGAACGCGTTGACGACCATCGCCAGAGCATCTATCGGCGCGACCCCCTTCAGAACCATGTCGTTCATACCGGACATGATATACTCGAACCTGGCGGGGCGCCTGAGATACGTGGACACCAGCGTCAGCGATTTCAGCCTGTCCGGATGATGTATCCCCAGGAGCTGTGCGACCTGGGATCCCATGGACCATCCGAGGACGTGCACCCTGTCCAGCCCCAGATGGCCGAGGAGAGCCACGACGTCGTCGGCCAGGTCCTCCAGGGAGAAACCCCCCTCATACCCGGTGTCCCCGACCCCGCGGTTGTCGAAGGTGATCACACGGTATCCGTCCATCATGGGGACGGCGTTGCTCCAGAACGCGCCGTTGGCCCCGAAACCACCGATGAGGACCATCGGCTCCCCACTGCCCCTGTCCTCATAGCTCATCCTGATGCCGTTGATGTCCGCGAACATAAGGGTGCAATGCGCTCGCACATCAAAAAATGTCAGCCAGGCGGCCCTCCGCGCATCCCATAGTCTAAATCGGTTGCATACCATCCAGGTCCGATCCGTTATGACTGCCGCCGAGAAAAAGATCCTAATCGTGGTTATGGACGGGCTGGGGGACAGGGCCTGCCGCGACCTCAGGGGGCTGACGCCACTCCAGTACATCAGGCACCCCAACCTTGACTGGTTCCTGAGCCACGGGCAGGGAGGGCTGTGCTACCCCATAGGCCCCGGGATAAGGCCGGGGAGCGATACCGCGCACCTGGCGATCCTTGGATACGATGTGGAATCCGTGTACACCGGCAGGGGGCCGTTCGAAGCCATCGGCATAGGCATGGACATCCAGCCTGGGGATGTTGCCCTGAGATGCAACTTCGCCACGGTCAACGACGACCTGGAGATCCTCGACCGCAGGGCGGGGAGGATCAGGGAGCCCGAGACGACGGAACTCGTCGAATCCCTTGACAGCATAGAGATCGACGGGATAGAGTGCCTGGTGAAGGAGAGCACCGAACACAGGGCGGTCCTGCTGCTGCGGGGAGACGGACTCAGCCCGGAGATCACCGACGCGGACCCGGGAGGGGACACCCATCTGCTCATGGTGGAGCCGAAGGTGGAGAAGGCGGAGTTCACCGCCAACGTGGTCAACAGGTTCATGGAGGAATGCTACGAGCGTCTCAAGAACCATCCCACGAACAGGAAGAGGATGGCGGCTGGGCTCCCCCCTGCGAACATCCTGGTCCCTAGGGGGGCCGGGAGCTTCCCCTACATAGACCCGTTCCCCGAGATACACGGGATCAACGCCGCCTGCGTCGCCGGAGTGGGGATGATCAAGGGGATCTGCAAGGCGTGCGGACTGGATGTCTATCCGCTCCCAGACAACTGCGACGGCACGATGGAGTCCGATTTCATAATCAAGGCGCAATGCGCCATGGAGGCGCTGACGGAGTACGACTTCGTCCTCATGAACTGCAAGGCCCCGGACATCGCCGGGCACGACGGGGATGCGAAGGCGAAGTGCGAGGTTATCAAGCGCCTTGACGCCATGGCTGGGTACATCAAGGACAACATGTCGGAGGACCTGGTGGTCGTCCTGACCTGCGACCACTGCACCCCGTGCATCCTGGAGGACCACAGCGGAGACCCCGTGCCCGTCGCCATCTACACCCGCGACATGGTGAGGGACGAGGCGGAGGAGTTCAGCGAGACGGGATGCGCCAAGGGCAACCTCGGCAGGATCCGCGGAAGGGACATCGTCCCGATATGCATGGATCTGGCGAACCGCATCGAGAAGTACGGGTCATGAATACAGGATGAGCTCCGCATGGAGGCTGCCTCCCGTTGTGACCGGGACCTCCACCTCTGCGCGAGAGACCTCCATGTCTCCGGGGGATCCCATCGAGGCCGTGTCATCGCCGAACGTCAGCACGAGAACGAACGGCCTGCCCTGGGAGAAGGCCTCCATGCATTCCTCCAGATACCCCATTACCCCTGTCCCTCCCGCCGTCATCTCGAGGGCGCAGATATCAGACACCCTTACCAGCGATCCGTCTCCATCGGGGACCAGGTCCGACATGCGTACCTCTGCGGAAAGGGTCCCATCCAGCATCGCGGACGCATCCCTCCCCTCCTCATCGGCAACGAACCCGATCCCCAGCAGAGCGGACATCGCCATCAGCACGACGACGGTGAAGATCATCGCATCGATCAGGGCGATGAAGCCATCGCGCCTCACACGCATAGGATCACCTCGAACACCGCCGGAACGACCCTTCCCGCCCCATCCGTCACCGTCCCCGGGATCATGCGGCTGAACAGCAATCCGTCCATGCTCCCGAATATGTCCGGGGCGACCTCCCCGCAGAACCCTCCGGGGATCCCGACGAGGACGGTCGCGCCCTCGAAGCCCCTCGAATCCAGGAACCCCTCGAGGTATTCCGTGTATCCCGGCACGAAGACCCCGTCCTCCATCGTCCCTGTGAAACGTCCAGCGTCGAGGGAGTCCGTGGGGTCCGAGGTCTCCACCGTTGTTGAGGCGAGCGCCCCCATGAATGCCATAAGGACGATGGCCACGGCCATGAAGGCGACCATCGCCTCCATGAACCCGGCATCCCCTCTGCGATCCGCCCTCATGTGGAGAGCCTCTGCTCTCCGGAGATAAAAACCGCTATGCGTGCACGCACGTCACAGACCGCGGCGGTAGAGTCCGTAGGTGAACCCGCCGCACATCTCCTCGATCTTCGACCTCAGCTTCGGATCGGGCTTCCTGGCGTACTGCCCCACGGCCTTTGCCAGAACCGGCGGGCGCTTCCTGAGATCGAGCCCTATCGACGCCACCCCCGACCTGACGAGCTCCTCGGTGCTGTCCAGGAGGAACAGGTCAACGGAGTTCAGGATGTGGACGAAGCCGCGCTTGTCCCTGTAGACGGGGAACGACGCCTCCTTCTCGTCCCTGATGGATCCACTCTCCAGCCCGGGGTCGCGTGAGTACATGAGCTCCGTCCTTCCGAAGCCCATCACCTCGAACCTCCCCGGCGCATGCGCGATGAGGTCCGAGACCTCGTTCCTCGAGAGCTCGACGGACAGGGTGGTCTGGTATACGTCGAGGGGGAACCAGGAGTTGTAGCAGTTGAACACACTGCTGGCGTAAATCCTGGACGATCCGCGGCACCTCCTGTACTGCCCGGGGCCGTTTACCATCACCGGGCCGTCGTCCACGGCCTCGTCGAGAGCATCGAACCTCGGGAGGAGGTCCACGCACTCCACATGCCTGGAGTCACACATCTCCCTGGCCTCGGCCAGCTTCTCGCCGTGCTCGAAGTACACCCTGTCCACATAGGGCAGGACCGCGTCGAGGGTCTTCAGGGTGCTGACGTAAGCGGAGAACTCCGGCTTCAGGTTCCTGCGGGGCTGCTTCTCCGGGACGATGTCCTGGTGGTGTCTGGGGGTTCTGCCGTCGAGCTTGGGCGTGTCCCCGATGAGGTTCTTGATGACGTCTATGCGCGGATCGTATGTGCGGTAGATCTGGTACCTGCCGTCCGGTATCTTGAACGGGACCCTGATCGGGTCGGTCTCCGAGACCTTGAATCCGCCGACCTTCTCGTCCCCGTCGAATATGGAGATGCCGTCCTTCAGTCCGATGGGCTCCTCCCCGTTCCATGTGAACTCGCGGTCCCTGATGGACACGGTGCCCAGATGGAATCCCCTGTTATCGGGATAGAGCGACTGGACGGGGGACGACACGCCGTCGAGGTATCCTGAGCACGTCCCGCGGTTGAATACGGTCCTCAGGAGCTTCAGCGACTCCTGGTACTCCTCGGAGAAGTCCCCATCCTCGGCCATGGAGTAGACCTTCGCGGAAAGGTAGGCGTACGCGGGGGACCTCATCCTTCCCTCTATCTTCAGGGATGTCACTCCGATCCTCCTCAGATCCTCGATGTGGTCGACCCCGAACAGGTCCGCACAGCTGAGGATGTATCCGCTCCCGTTGCCTGTGTCGTAGCGCTTCCTGCAGGGCTGGGCGCAGGACCCCCTGTTCCCGCTGCGTCCCCCCATGAAGCTGGACATGAGGCATCCCCCCGACATGCAGTAGCAGAGGGCCCCCTGGATGAATACCTCGGTGTCTATGGGGGACTCCGGAACGATCCTGAAGAGCTCGTCCAGGGTGAGCTCCCTGGCGAGTACGGCGCGGTCGAAGCCGTTCTCCGCGCACCACTCGAGCCCCTCGAGGGAATGGATGCCCATCTGGGTCGAAGCGTGCTTGGCGATGTCGATGCCCTCGATGCATCTCATGAGTCCGAGATCCTGCACGAGGACGGCGTCCGCGCCTATGTCGCTGAGGAACCTCACGAATGTCACCGCGTCGGACATCTCCGAGTTCTTGAGAGAGGTGTTGACGGTCACATGGACTTTGACCCCGTGGTCGTGGGCATAGTTGACGGCACCCTCCAGCTGACGGTCGGAGAAGTTGCCGGCGAAGGCCCTCGCACCGAAGTCCTTGCCTGCGAGATAGACGGCATCGCATCCCCCTTTGACGGCGGCCGCGAGTCCGTCGGGGTTCCCTGCTGGCGACAGTATTTCCACGCATTCCCCATGGTGCCCCGCTTATAAACATTGCCCGTCAAGTGGCCCACGCCCCGAAACGTGGCGGCACGGTCCCGCCTTTATCTTCTCTCTCGGGGAGACGGGGCCCATGTACATCGACCTAGGATTCATGGGCAGGGGAAGCGACAGCGGCCCGGATGTGTCCCGTTCCGGCGACTCGGTCATCATAGACTGCAGGAGGTGCCGCCTCACCCCCGTCCCCGGCTCGGATGAGTGCATCAGATGCATGGTGGACGCCGTGTGCGCGCACGGAGGATCGGGGAGGATAGTCCTCCGCACGGGCAGGGACCTCGAGGTCTCGGGAGCCGCGGGGAGGGCGATAGGGGAGGTGGCGTCCATCAAGCGCTGGTCTTCTGACACTCCCCTGAAGGGTACGAGGTGCCGGGGATGCAGGGTATCCAGGGCTGCCGTCATGGATGCTGCCTGGAGGGGATTCCCCCGAAACGCGGCGTTCGAGGGTAGGCGCGTCCTGAAGGAAGGGGCTCCGGACAGGGACGAGTGCCGCACCTGCGTCATGAGGACGTCGAAGGCCCTCGAGCAGATGGACTCTGGGATCAGGAGGGTGGTCAGAGGGATGGGGCCGGGAGGGGAGGTGCCCCCATGAGACCGAGGCTGCCGTCATTCGGCGAGATATTCAGGCCGCCGCCTTCCGACGGCCCCGACCGTGATGGGGAGACCTGCGAGGAGGACCTCGGCGATGGGCTCCTCCCGATCCCCGGGGAACGCCCCAGATCCGCATCCTTCAGCACCAGGGACCCTCCTGGAAGAGGGACTCCGCAGGAACCGCCGTCCGACTTCGCCGGGAGGTTCGCTGCCCTGGTGTCCATGGATGTCAGGTCGAAGTCCTCGTACACCGACTGCTGGATAGCCGGATCCTCCGACGGGCTTCGTCCATTGGCGTCGTACGTCACGCCCCAGGGCAGCGTGCTGATCGGCGTGACGGAGGACGGGGAGGTCGAGTACAACGTCACTCCCAGGGAGTACGCCTACCCAGACGGCCTCAACTCGATCGTCATGGACGTGATCGGGGACATCAGGGAGTCGCACCTCTCCAGGGGAGGTCCCCTTGACAGGGATTCCGTCATGGGCATGGCCAGATCCTCGCTCACAGATAGATGGGAAGATGTGGAGAGGGTGTGCGGGCCCTCCGGCCTGGAGGAGGTGGTGGAGGACATATGCGCCATAGCGTACCGCCATTCCGTCGGAGCGGGCATCTTTGACGTGCTCCTGGCAGATCCGCACATCGAGGACGTGTATGTCGACGCCCCCTGCGACGCGAACCGGGTGCACGTGACCGTCAACGGCATCAGCGGGCTGAACTCCCACATGCGCTGCCGGACGAACCTCATGGTCGAGGGACGCGAGGTGGACAACCTCGTGAACATCCTGAAGCGCGAGAGCGGGCTCAGGTTCTGCCACTCCGACCCCGTCCTCGAAACGGATTTCAGGGACTACGACGCCAGGGTGACGGTCATCGGCTATCCGCTCAGCCCGGACGGGAACGCGGTGGCGATCAGGAAGCACTCCGTCCGCCCGTGGACCCTGAGCAGACTGATTTCCAACGGGACCGTCGACCCGAAGACGGCAGGGATTCTGTCCTTCCTGGTGAACAGCCACGCCACCATCCTGATATGCGGCGCGAGGGGAGCAGGGAAGAGCTCCCTGCTCTCCGCCCTCATGTTCGAGTTTTCCCTAGACCAACGTATTCTGACGATAGAGGACACGATGGAGCTGCCGGGGGCGGCCATGCGCCGTCTGGGATACAAGGTGCAGTCCATACTCGTCGACGAGAGGATGGGCGGGGACCAGCTATCCAGATCCGACGAGGCCCTGAGAGTGTCGCTCAGGATGGGGGAGTCCGCGATAGTCCTGGGGGAGGTGAGGGGCGAGGAGGCGAAGACGCTCTATCAGAGCATGCGCGCTGGCAGGGCAGGGAGCGCCATCATGGGAACCGTCCACGGGGACTCTGCGGATTCAGTGTTCAAGAGGATGGTCTACGACATCGGCGTCCCGGAGGAGGCGTTCATGGCGACCGACGTGGTCGTGACCCTGGGGACCGTGAGGGACAGGCGCACGGGGAACCTCATCAGGAGGGTCAACGAGATCGTGGCGACCGGCGAGAGGCCCGGGGAGTTCGTGGACATCTCCGACACGTCCGCCATGCTCTCCGCACCCGTGATCAGAAGGGCGATGCAGTCCTCACAGAGCACCGCACGCGAGGCCTCCAAGGATATCAGGGCCAGGTCGATGCTCAGGTCCCACCTGGCAGGACTCGGGGCGGAGGACGAGAGGTTCCTAGGCCCGGAATGGATCCTGGCTGCCAACGATGCGGTATCCAGGATGAGGAAGGACGAGACCGCGGAAGCGGTGCTGGAGGGGTTCAGGAGGAGGACTGATGCGGCATGAACGGTCCAGACGTCCTCAGGCTCATCGACGAGTGCCCCACTGTCATAGGGATGATGACCACCGCCGTGGAGTCAGGGGGATCCCTCGACACCGCCATACGCTCGGTGGCCGAGGACGGGCCGCGTCTCTCCAGGGATCTGTTCCTCAGGGCCGTGAGAAGGACGGACACCAAGGGGGCTTGCGATCTCGGTGAGGCCCTGTCCGCAGAGGTGGACGGGCTCCCCCAGCAGGCGTCCGGGTACAGGAACGCCATCCTGCTCTGCATCGCCGCGTCGGATTCGGACAGCTCCGGGGAGAGGCTGAGGCTGCTCAGGGAGGCGTCGGACGTGGCCCTCGACTCCGTCAAAGCGATGGGGGAGAGGTACAGCTCATCCCTCACCGTGCCCTGCATGACGGTCTTCGGGCTCGGGATATTGGTGCCGATGATTCTGATGTCCGTCATCCCGATGCTCGGAATCGGTGGACTGTTCGGTTCGGTGAGCATCGACAGCGGGCTCGTCATCCTGGTCACGCTGATCCTCATCCCCGCAGTCATCCTTGCCGTCACCCTGTGGATCCGCAGGGGGAACCCGTTCATCTCCGGGGACGGTGGGACGGACGGGGTAAGGAACCTGGCCCCGCTCCTCCTGGCCGCGCCTCTCGCGATCCTGCAACTGCATCTGGGCAGGAGCGTGGAGGAGACGGTGCTCCTCTCGGTCGGACCTGCGGCGGTCGTCGCATTGGTCCTCATGGTTCAAGACCGCAGGGCCGAGAGAAGGAGGATGGAGTGCGAGCGCGGACTCAGGGACTCCGTGTTCGAGCTGGGGAACAGACTGCTGGGCGGAGAGGGATTCGAGACCGTCTGCGCGGAGACGATCGGAGCGAGGAGGGAGTGCGAGGAGACCGGCATGCGGCTGGACAGGGAGATCTCGCTCTGCAGGGGCGACGTCGAGTCCGCTCTGTGGAGGGCGGTGGGCCCTGTGTCGCCTGATATAGCCAGGGCGTTCGGCGACATCCTGAGATGCTCCAGGAGGGACGCCGCGGACGCAGGGCGTCTGGCGATGGCCCTGGGAAGGCAGTTCCACAACAGCGACAACGTGCGTCGGGAGCTGGAGATGAGGCTGAAGAGCATGAAGGACATGATGACCGGGACAGCCGTCCTGTTCGCCCCCATGGTCCTGGGCATGAGCGTCTCTATGCTGGGGCCTCTGACCGAGATCGCCGGATACGAGGGGACGGGCGACACGGGTGCCGTCCTCTCGGTGTACCTGGTGGAGCTGTGCGCACTGATCGCGATACTGACGTCCAACCTCGGCGGAGGGGACGGCATCCGCACCGCCGTCTGGAGGTTCTGCGCCATGGCCCCCTTGGCGCTGGTGGTGTTCAGGCTATGCAGCGGCCTCAGCCTGTGAGAACGGTTATGACCGGGCTCGGGGATGACGGTGCATGCTCCAACGCCAATGGCTCGTCCTGGCCGCTGCGGCCGCCGGGATCCTGACGGCCCTCGTGTTCGCGGCACCGTTCCTCGCACCCTATGGCGCATTCACCGGCCTCGACGGCAACGCCGGATACATCGACAACGGATGGCAGGGCCACGGCATCGCTGGATTCGCATACCTCCTAGGCGACCTGTTCTGCCACCAGGAGGAGGCCAGGAGCTACGTTCTCAACGGTTCACAGATGCCTGTGTGCATAAGGGACACGGGCATCCTGATCGGGGCCACTGCAGGGTTCTGCATCTGCACAGCTATCGGCAGGAGGCTCTCCGACAGACGCTTCGCCTTTCTCGGCGCCACCCTGGTCCTGCTGATGGCTGTGGAATGGGCGGTAGAGGGAGCCGTGGGCGACATGCCGGTCCCGAGACTCGTATCCGGGATCGGATGCGGATTCGGAGCCGCCGTGTTCCTGGGATGGATGCTGTACAGGGACACCCAAAATGATGTAGTCCTGTAATCGATTCGGGCCTTCATGATCAGCGAGCGCGACACCGAGTTCTGGGAGGACATCTCCGGCACATACAGTTCGGACGACCAGGGCGACGCCCCGCGCCGGATAGTCGACAGCCTCCTCGAATCTGGAGCGGTCCGCCCGGACGACTGCGTCATGGAGATCGGGTCCGGACCAGGGACGTACTCCCTCCCCCTGGCACAGAGGGTGAGGATACTGGTGTGCATGGATTCCTCCGAGGGCATGCTCGAGAGGCTCGGTGCATCGGCGACCGGGATGGGGATCGGGAACATCGAGCGCTTCCACAAGGACTGGTCCACGTACGTCCCCCGGAAAGGCTACGACTTCTGTCTGGCGACGCTCCTTCCCGGATCGGCATCAGACGATTCCATGAGGAGGATGGAGGGCACCGCTCGCAGGGGCTGCGCCGTCCTGGCATGGGAGAGGCTCGGGTGGGACGACGTCACGGCATCGGTTTCCGATTCCCTCGGGCTTGAGAGGCACGGCCCCGTCAGAGGGACCGAGTTCTTCGAGGACTGGCTCTCCTGTAACAGGAGGGACTTCTCGATCGAGAGGTTCCCCATCGGCCTCACCAGGGAGATACCTTTGGAGAGGGCCGTGGAGAGCGAATGCGCCAAGTTCCGCGCTTTCGGGATCATCGACGGAGTGGAGGATGCTGTAAAGGACGCACTCTCCCCGTACACCGATGGTGGAATGGTCAGGTTCGAGACCGAGAACGTCCTGAGAATGGTGCGCTGGCTCTGTGAGAAGTCGGAGTGAGGCGAGCAGGCAATTGATTCCTGACGCCGGCCAGTCTGGATTTGATATTTGAGGTGCACGGCTCTTAGTAGATTGTGCATACTGAGAACTGGACTTACTGGCTACCCGCCTCGTTATGGGTGTAGGGTAAAGGGTTTTTTAGGGTTTCGCCGGATCAGTCGCACTTGGTCCAGCCGCAGGACTTGCAGATGTTGCATCCGCCCTGGAACTCCAGCTCGGCACCGCACTTCGGACAGGGGTTCTTGATCTCCCTGGGCTTCTCCTCGGGCCCCTCCTCGGAGATCCCGTGGATCTGCGCCTGCATCTCCTTGTACATGTCCGTCAGGGCCCATCCCACAGCCATGGGGCAGCAGGATCCGAGGCTGGTGTCCCTCTTGGTGTGCGTCCTGACGACGTATGACGGGCAGGACCCGCAGGACTTGAGCTGGTCGACTATCGCGTCGATTCCGCATCCGGACCTTGCGGCGAGCGAGATCATCCTGGACAGCCCGACCATGAAGTTGTTGCAGCCACCTGTGGAACCCTTGTTGAGATAGGCCTCCATGAGCTCGCCCGTGTCCGGGTCGAAGAACGCCGTGCAGTGCAGGCTCCCGCATCCGGTCATCAGCTTCCTCTTCTTGCCGACGACGTTGTCGCCGACCTTCTCGACGATTCCCCTCTTCTCGGGCTTCTCCTCCTTGGGGGCGGATGCGGGTTCTGGGACCTCGGCCTCCTTCTCCTTCTCCTTCGTGGAGAGGATCCCCAGGCGCTTGCAGCCGTCGCGGAAGACCGTGACCCCCTTGCATCCGGACTCCCAGGCATACATGTAGATGTTGTACACGTCGGGCTCGGGGAACTCCTCGGGGAGATTCACGGTGGAGCTGATGGAGGCGTCGATGTGCCTCTGCCAGGTGGCCTGCATGTCTATCCTCTGCCTGTAGTCCAAGTTCTTGGAAGTGACGAAGAATCCGGGGAGCTGGGACTCGTCCTTGACATCGGGGTGTGCGTCCATGTATGCCTGGACGATGGGCGTGTAGACCTTGTAGTACTCGTCGTGATCGGAGAGGGAAGTGGTCCTCCTCTCGTACGAGATTGCGAAGATGGGCTCTATCCCTCCGGAGATGCCGATCATGGTGGAGAGCGTGCCGGTGGGAGCTATGGTAAGCAGCTGCGAGTTCCTCAGCCCGTACTGGAGGACGAGCTCCCTCGTCTCCTCGGATGCGTTCTCCTTGAAGAACGGCGAGTCGACGATCTGCTGGGGAACGCACTTGGGGAACATGCCGTACTCCTTCGCCATAAGCGCGGACTCGTTGAGGGCGGTGTCCATCATCAGCCTCCCGAGCTTGTCGCAGAAGTCCACGGACTCTGGGGTGCCGTACTTGTAGCCGAGCATGATGAGCATGTCGGCCAGGCCCATGATGCCGAGGCCGATCTGCCTCCAGTTGCGGACGGACTCCTTCTGCTCCTCCAGGGGGTGCAGTGGCAGACCCTCGTCCAGGACGTCGTTGAGACCGCGGACGCAGATCCTGACCGCCTCGATGAAATCCACGACCTGGAACCTGCCGTCCTTGACGAATGCGGCGAGGTTTATACTGCCGAGAAGGCAGCTCCCCCCGGCAGGGAGGGGCTCTTCGGCACAGGGGTTGGTGCCGGCGTATGTGTAGTCCGGGAACTCGCTCAGGAGGTTCCAAGAGGATATCCTGTCCCAGTAGAGGCACCCGGGCTCTCCGTAGTCCCAGTTGGCATGGCAGAGCTTCTCGAAGAACTCTGCAGCATTGAGATCCTTCCTGATCTTCTGGTTGCTCTCGGGGCGGTCGAACTTCTGCGTGAAGGACTTCCTGTCCCTGACGCACTCCATGAACTCGTCGGAGACCCTGATGGACATGTTGGCCTTGGTGACCCTCTCCAGATCCGTCTTCACGGACATGAACTCCTCAAGGTCGGGATGCTCGCAGGACATCGTGAGCATGAGCGCCCCGCGGCGTCCGTGCTGACCTATCAGGCCTGTGACCATGGAGAAGAGGTCCGTGAACGAGACAGCGCCGGAGGTCTCGGAAGCCGTGTTGTTGATCTTGGCACCCCGGGGGGCGAGCTTGGAGATGTCTATCCCCGCTCCACCACCGTAGCTGAACGTGCGGGCGAGCCTTCCCGCGGTCTCGAAGATGGATTCTATTGAATCCTCGGGCGGGGTGAGGACATAGCAGTTGGAATAGGTGACTTTGAGTCCGCTCTTGTAGAGCCCCCTGTTGGCCAGGATCCTTCCGCCGAAGAGGAACTTCTTCTCGGCGATCATCCTGCGGATGTCAGCGTTGCCGTTGCTGATACGGTCGAGCCACTGATCGAACGTCTCGTTGTCGTGGCAGTACTTCTTGGTCCATATGTCGATGCCGAGCTGGTTGTCGGCACCGAGCCATTCCTCTACGTTCACTTTTCGTCCCCCTTTGTCGCTGTTTCGACTGCTCTCCCCCATCATCCCGTCGGGGTATTTTATGGTCTCTGTCATTAGAATGATTTTTACATCGGTGTATACATCCAACTTAATCCTTACACTCTCTAGATGGCTGAATTCAGCTTGATTAAGATAATATGAGTGCTGATTTGGCGATTTTTGCCTCCAATTTTGAATTTATTTACTCAAAATAATGCATAAGTAATCATATTGCAAATTTAGAAGGATTATACATCCAATTACTTAGTTGACGACTTCTTATATTATAGTGAAAGGACCTGGCTATTCATCTCTAACTTGGGATGCGGAATAGTTGATGTCCTTACACATTGGCGACTCCGGAATGGTTCGATGATCCTAGATCGGTTCCATTCGGAAATGATCCATCATGAAACCGATTTCTCTGCAGGCGACTGATGCAGCCCCTTTTCCTTTCACGTCTCCCGCAACAAGGCATTCGTTTTCCCATGTCCAGCATACAATCCAAACGCCTGTTGCAAACAATTAATGTATTTTTTTATACATTGTAATACAATAAGATTCATTATATACCAAAATGTCATTCACCTGTACAGAGACAAGGTGAAATCATGTACAGCCCGTCGAAAGAAGATGCAGAGAGGCTCTCGGCTGAGGGCTTCGGAACTGTACCGGTGTCCCGCACGATCCTGGCCGATGTCAGGACACCCATCGAGGTGCTCAACACGCTGATGGGGATGGACACCCACTGCTACATCCTGGAAAGCATAGAGGACAGGCAGCGCTGGGGAAGGTACACGATCCTCGGATTCCAGCCCATGCTGGAGTTCGTCTGCGTCGACGGGACGGTATCTCTCACCGACAGGGACGGGACCAGGACGTTCAAGACCGATGACCCATCGGATGTCATCAGAGACATCGTCAGAAAGTACAGGAGCCCCGTCGTGGATGGGATGCCTCCGTTCACGGGAGGCCTCGTCGGATACTTCTCGTACGATTACATCAAATATGCCGAACCGTCGCTGAGGATCGATGCGATGGATGATGAGGGCTTCAAGGACGCGGACCTCATGCTGTTCGACAAGGTCATCGTCTTCGACAACTTCAGACAGACAATCACCGTCATCGCGCATACCGTCGCGAACGAGCCTTCAATGGACTACCGTCACGCATGCGACATCATCGACACGATAATCGATGTCATCAGGAACGGGAAGGGCCGCGATCGCGTCCCCACCGTGCTCAGATCCGACTTCAAACCGATGCATTCCAAAGAGCGTTACTGCGAGATGGTCGAGACGGCCAAGGACCGCATCAGGGAGGGCGACATCTTCCAGGTGGTGCTGTCCAACCGCCTGGAGGCGGAGATGGACGGGAACCTCCTGGACGTGTACAGGATCCTGAGGACCACCAACCCATCCCCGTACATGTTCTACTTCTCCGGGAGCGACATCGAGGTCGCCGGGGCATCCCCGGAGACCCTGGTCAAGCTCAGGGACGGCGTGCTCCACACGTTCCCCCTCGCCGGCACAAGGCCCCGTGGCCGCACAGATGAGGAGGATGAGCGCCTTGAGAGGGAGCTGCTCTCGGACGAGAAGGAGCTGGCGGAGCACAACATGCTGGTGGACCTCGGCAGGAACGACATCGGGAAGGTGTCGGAGTTCGGCTCCGTGGAGGTAGAGAAGTACATGGGGATCGAGAGGTTCTCACATGTGATGCACATCGGCTCCACCGTCAGGAGCCGCATCCGCGGAGACATGGACGCCCTGGACGCCATCGAGGCCGTCCTGCCCGCAGGGACACTCTCCGGGGCCCCGAAGCTGATGGCCTGCAGGATCATCGACGACCTTGAGGACTGCAAGCGCGGGATATACGGCGGTGCGATTGGCTACATCGACCTGACCGGGAACATGGACGTCTGCATCGGGATCAGGATCGCCTACAGGAAGAACGGCAAGGTATTCGTCAGATCCGGCGCGGGGATCGTCGCCGACAGCGTCCCGGAGAACGAGTACCGCGAGTGCATGAACAAGGCCAGAGCGGTCGTTGAGGCCGTCCGCAGAGCGGCGGAGGGATTGGAATGACCACCGTCATCGTGGACAACTACGACAGCTTCTCGTACAACCTGTACCAGGCCATCGGCTCCATCGACCCGGATGTGACCGTCGTGAGGAACGACCGGGTCACGGTTGACGAGCTGGCGTCGATGGGGGCGGATAGGATCGTGCTCTCCCCCGGTCCCGGAAGGCCGGAGGACGCCGGGATCTGCGTCGACGCCGTCAGGGAGCTCCGCGGAACGGTACCCATACTGGGGGTGTGCCTGGGGCATCAGGCCATCTGCGTCGCGTACGGAGCGACGGTGACCTACGCCTCCAGGCTGATGCACGGCAAGTGCTCTGAGGCCATCGTGGACAGGGACTCACCCCTGTTCGGAGGGGTCGGCGCAAGGACGCCCGTGGGGAGATACCACTCCCTGGCCGTCGACCGCTGCACTCTTCCCCCGGAGCTGAAGGTCACATCCGTGACCGCAGACGGGGAGGTGATGTCGGTGGAGGACCCGGACAGGAAGGTCTTCGGGCTCCAGTTCCACCCCGAATCCATACTCACTCCAGAAGGGCCCAGGATCATCGCCAACTTCATGGAGGTGAGGATGTGACCGTCGTCACCGACGCCCTGCTCAAGCTGTCGAAAAGGGAGGACCTCACCTTCGATGAGGCCAGGGACGTGATGGACCTCATCATGAGCGGGGAGTGCTCCCCCGCACTGATCTCCTCGTACCTCACCGCCCTGACTGTAAAGGGCGAGACCGTCGACGAGATAGCCGCTTCCGCTACGGAGATGCGCGCCCACGGGCTCAGGCTCCCGGGGGACCACTCTGACGCCCTGGAGATAGTCGGCACGGGCGGGGACAGGTCCGGTTCCTTCAACATATCCACCACCTCCGCATTCGTCGTCGCGTCCTGCGGCGTCCCTGTCGCCAAGCACGGTAACAGGGCGGCAAGCAGCAGGTGCGGCGCCGCCGATGTCCTGGAGGCTCTCGGCGCCAACATCGACCTCCCGCCGGAGGACACACAGAGGATCCTGGAGGAGTGCGGATTCGGGTTCATGTTCGCCCAGAGGTACCATACGTCGATGAGGTACGTGGCCCCCATCCGTAAGGAGCTGGGGTTCAGGACGGTCTTCAACATACTCGGCCCGCTGACCAACCCCGCCGGAGCCGGCAGCCAGCTGTCCGGGGTGTACTCCAAGGCTATGATCACCCCCATGGCAAGGGTCCTTTCCAAGCTGGGGGTGAGGAACGCGATGGTCGTGTACGGCGTCGACGGTCTGGACGAGATCTCGGTGTCGGACATCACCCTGTGCACCGAGGTTAGGGACGGGAAGCTTCAGGACTACGTCATCTCACCCGAGGACTTCGGGATCAGGAGGCATCCCCATGACGAACTCCTCGGCGGAGAGCCGGTGGAGAACGCGGCCATCACCCGTGCGGTGCTCTCTGGACAGAAGGGGGCCAAGAGGGACGCCGTCCTCCTGAACGCGGGTGCGGGCCTCTACACCATCGGGAAGGTGAAGTCGATAAAGGACGGGATGGAGATGGCCGCCCAGGCGATAGACTCGGGCGCCGCCATCGCGACCCTGGACAGATATGTCTCGCTCACGGGGGCGATGTGATGTCGACGATACTGGACAGCATCGTCGCGGACACCCGCCTCAGAGTGAACTTCGAGCGCACCATCAGACCGATTAACGAGGTGATGGAGGGGAGCAGGGTCCGCCCCAGACGCACCGGGTTCCCCTTCGAGAGGACGCTGGAGTCCGAGGGGATGTCCCTGATATGCGAGGTCAAGAAGGCATCTCCGTCCAAGGGGGTAATAAGCGAGGACTTCCCGTTCCTGGACATCGCCAGGGAATACGCGTCCGCAGGGGCCTCGGCGATCTCCGTGCTCACGGAGCCGAAGTACTTCCGCGGGGACGACAGGTTCCTCGAGGAGATCGCGGACTCCGTGGACACCCCCATCCTGAGGAAGGATTTCGTCATCGACGAGTACCAGATCTACCGCGCCAGGGAGATCGGCGCCTCTGCGGTCCTGCTGATAGCATCCATACTGAACGACGTCCAGCTGTCTGACTACCGCGAGCTCGCGGAGTCCCTGGGGATGTCCGCCCTCGTCGAGACGCACACTAGGGAGGAGGTGGAGAGGGCGGTGTCCAGCGGCGCCGGGATCATCGGCGTGAACAACCGCGACCTGTCCACGTTCCATGTGGACATAGGCAACAGCCTCCGCCTCAGGGATTGCATCCCGGACGGGGTCGTGTGCGTATCCGAGAGCGGGATCTCCGGCTCGGAGGACGTGCGCATGCTGGCGGACGCCGGCTTCGATGCGGTCCTCGTGGGGGAGGCGTTCATGCGCAGCCCCGACAGAAGGGCGCTGATGGAGGCCATGAGGTCATGACGCTGGTGAAGATCTGCGGCCTGACCCGCCTGGAGGACGTCGAGGCGGTGAACGCACTAATGCCCGACATGGCCGGATTCGTGTTCTACCGCCCCAGCCGCAGATGCGTCTCCGGGGATGCCGCCCGGGAGCTCGGCTCCGGACTGTCCCCGTCCATCGTCAAGGTCGGGGTGTTCGTCGACGAGGACCCCCTGGTGATAGCGGACCTCGTCGGATCCGGGATCATCGACGCGGTGCAGCTCCACGGGGTGGAGGACGGAGCGTACATCCACGGGCTCAGACGCCTGGTCGACGTGCCGATCATCAAGACCTTCCTGGTCAGGGGCCCCAGGGACATCGGGGCGGCCAACCGCTCGGATGCGGACTGCGTCCTCCTGGACGCGGGCATGGGCTCGGGCATGACCTTCGACTGGTCCCTCCTGGACGGCATGGAGCGGGACTACATCCTCTCCGGCGGCCTGAACCCGAGGAACATCCGCGATGCTGTGGAGATGCTCCATCCGTACGGCGTCGATGTAAGTTCCGGAGTAGAGACCGACGGAAGGAAGGACCCATCCAAGATGTCGGCATTCCTCCGGACCGTACACGGCATATCCCGATGAAGGGTAGATACCCGCCGATGCCGAATCCCACAGGACCTTTCGCTTTCCTCCCTGCAGACGGCACGACATCGTATTATCGAGAACGATGACGATGCGGAAAGACCGGATCCCCGCATCCATGCCTGGATCCCGTCTATATACGGTACCGAGAATCATTAGACAACCATCAAGTAAGCTCCCGTGCGTTCCATCTGACGTATGTTCGGCGGTTCCAGAGAGCGCAGGGAGAGGGCTATGGCCGATTTCCAGGCCCGCGTCAGATCCCGGATGGATGAGGAGGCTGAGAAGGGTGCCGTGTTCTTCTGCGGTCCTGTCGAGACGCTCCGCAGGGAGCTGAAGCTCACTCCGAAAGGCGATCTGGTGTACATCGTTCGCGCGTACACCGGCGCCGAAGACATGGAGGAGACGAGAGCATACAAGCTCACGGGGATCGACTCATGGAAGCTGACGGACAGGGAGCTGACGATGTCTGGGGAGTTCATGTACGATCACGATGACCATCTCTGGGGTGTCAGGGACAATCTCTCCCGTCCAGTGCACAGGAAGATCAGGGTGCCACAACCATTGGACAACACCGATGCGCTCGAAGAGTTTCTGGGCTCGATGGCCGGGCTCTCAGGGAAGCGCGCCTCTGACGAGGGGATCGGAAGCATGTTCGTACAGAAGGAGATCCTGGAGCCTATGGCCGGGATTGGTCTCGCGACGGTCGCATCCCCCATATGGATTGCCTCGGTGTTGCTGTATACCAAGGTAGATGGGACCCTCGACGGGTTCGAGGTCATCGAGGGGAAGCACTATCCGAGGTTCAGCTTCATGGACAGGGACGGGATCAGCCACTCGTCGGTAGACCTGCGCCATCCGCTGGAGAACGTGTACGACGAGGCCACGATCATGCGCATAGTCGGAGGGGAGCTCCCACGCAGGGTCCCCGTGAGGTACAGGCGCGACAACCGCGAGGATTGCTATTGCGAGATCTGAGGAACGAAGGAGGGATGCCGGGACACAGGCCTGATGGTCCGCTCGAAGGACTGCCGGGCCGATTGCAACCATAGATGCGGGACGGGGAGCAGGGCCTCAGGCCCTGTCCAGCTCCGCCCTCATACTTCTGACGTACTCCGCAACATATGGCACGGAATCCCTCCCGTGCTCGGCGATGATCCTCACGATCGCGGAGCCCACGATGGCGCCGTCGGCGAAGTCCGTCATCCTCCTCGCCTGCTCAGGCGTGGATATCCCGAACCCGATGGCGCAGGGGATGTCCGTCGCCTTCCTTACGGCCGAGACCATGTCCTCCAGGTTGGAGCTGAATGACGTGCGTACGCCGGTGACCCCCATGGAAGACACGATGTAGATGAATCCCTCGGCCTCGGATGCGATCATCGAGATCCTGTCCTCTGACGTGGGCGCTATCATCGAGATGAGCTTGACGCCGTGCTTGGTGCAGTATGGCTGGATGTCCTGCTTCTGCTCGTACGGCATGTCCGGGACGATGATCGCGCATATCCCCGCCCTGCGGCAGCGCTCCAAGAACCTGTCCGGACCGTAGACGAAGACGGGATTGATGTATGTCATCACCAGCATCGGGACGTCGAGGTCCGCGCGCACGCGCTCCGCCATGTCGAAGATGTCGTCGGTGGTGACTCCCGAGGACAGCGCTCTGACGTCCGCGCCCTGGATGACCGGACCCTCTGCGATGGGATCCGAGAACGGGATGCCCAGCTCGATCAGGTCGGCACCGGCCTCGGCCATGGCCCTCACAAGACCCTCCGTGGTCTCGATGTCCGGGTCGCCGCATGTGACGAACGGTATGAACGCCCTGTGTGAGAACACCCTCTCAAGGTCATGCGTGTGATCAGTCATGGATGTCCCTCCCCCTGTACCTGGCGATGGCGGCGACGTCCTTGTCTCCGCGTCCCGAGAGGTTCACGACGATGATGTCGTCCTTGGACATCGTCGGGGCGAGCTCCCTTGCGTAAGCCACCGCGTGGGCGCTCTCTATCGCTGGGATGATGCCCTCGGTCCTGGACAGATACTCGAACGCGTCCACCGCCTGGTCGTCGGTGATCGCGACGTACTCCGCCCTGTCTATGGCCTTCAGGAAGGCGTGCTCCGGACCGATGCCCGGGTAGTCGAGACCTGCGGAGATGGAGTACACGGGAGCGATCTGCCCGTACTCGTTCTGGCAGAACAGCGACTTCATGCCGTGGAAGATGCCGGTGGTGCCCTTGGTCATGGTGGCCGCATGCATGTCGGTGTCGACACCCTTTCCAGCGGCCTCGCACCCGACCATCCTTACTCCGGGATCGTCGACGAACTCGTGGAAGAGGCCGATGGCGTTGCTGCCGCCGCCGACGCAGGCCACCAGGCAGTCCGGAAGGCGTCCCTCCGCCTCCATCATCTGCCTCCTGACCTCCCTGCCGATGACGCACTGGAACTCACACACCATCTCCGGGAAGGGGGCGGGGCCCATGACCGTGCCTATGACGTAATGGGTGTCGGACACGCGGTTGGTCCACTCCCTTAGGGTCTCGTTGACGGCGTCCTTGAGCACGCCGGTGCCGGAGGAGACCGGATGGACCTTGGCTCCCAGGAGCTCCATCCTGTAGACGTTCAGGGCCTGTCTCTCCACATCATGGGCCCCCATGAAGACCTCGCACTCCAGTCCGAGATACGCGGCGAGGGTCGCCGTGGCAACACCGTGCTGTCCCGCACCGGTCTCCGCGATCACCCTGGTCTTGCCCATCCTCTTTGCCAAGAGGCACTGGCCGATGACGTTGTTGATCTTATGGGCGCCGGTGTGGTTCAGGTCCTCCCTCTTGAGGTACACCTTGGCACCCCCGAGGTCCCTGGTCATCCTGTCGGCGTAGTAGAGCATCGACGGCCTTCCGGTGTACTTCCTGTTGAGCTCGTCGACCTCCCTCAGGAAGTCGGGGTCCTTGATGTATCTGTGATAGGCCTCGTCCAGCTCTATCACCGCGTTCATCAGCGTCTCAGGGACGTACTGCCCCCCGTACTCTCCGTAAATGCCGCCATCTCCGGTCATGTGTGTCAGGGATGATTATCATCAGGCTCTATTTCAATATATTGTTCATTGATGAACAATATTATACAATAATACCCCTGCCCCGGATGTCGGGGCAAGGGGTGGAAGGGGACGGGGGATCGCCCCGTCGTTGTGCCGCGACTCAGGCGGTGCCGATGTCGGAGTTCGTGTCGAACAGGTTCCATGTGACCAGCAGGGTGCCGTCGGCATCGTGCTGTTCGTTGATGACCGGCATGAAGTACCTGTCGTTGTACCACGTCGTCTCGCTGGTGCCGTCCGGGTACGTGGTCGTGTACCCGGAGCATTCCATCTCCTCGCCCATCACGGTCTTGGTATCCGTGACGTCGGGATCTCCACCGACCTTAATGTCGCCCATGTCGTCGAAGTGGAAGACCCACACGGTCCCGTCGGAGTCCGCGACGACCATGTAGTATCCGGTGTTCGAGAAGAGCCAGACGTTGGTCATCCTGCCACCGTCGCCGTTGTCGTACACTGCGTAGGAGCCTGACCCCATTGAATCGGGTTCGCCGAGATCGGTGTATCCGGACAGGAAGTTCAACATCACGGTCCCGTCGGCCAGGTTGTCCTGCTGGAGATAGAGGATGCCGCTTCCGACCCCCACCGAATAATATGTGATGGTGCCGTCGGCGTTGTCGACGCGGACATTGTAGCAGAGCCTGGGGCCGTAGACGGTCTCACGGACGCTGATGGAGGCGTCGTCCTTGACAAGCCCGGGCTGCATCCTCTCGACGAAGTCCTGGACGGTGGATGTCTGGGTTGTCGTCTCACCGGTCACCAGGTTCGTGTACTCGTAGGTCAGGCTGTTGCCGTCGACGGAGGTGATGACCATCATGATGATCCCGGCGGAGTGCGCATCCGTCAGGATGGCGAGATTGTTCAGGTCCCCGTTGATCCTCGTCAGATAGAGGACGTCGCCGACCTCGGGGGAGAGGTCCGATGAATCGGTCTCGTACGGGACGTACTCCTGGTGGATGGTCGAGTTGCTGATGACGGAGGCACCATCCGCATTGATGGATATGTAGCAGACATCATCGGAGCATACCAGCAGATACTCGCCCTGGTCCGGATCGAAGTACAGGTCCGCGGGGACGAAAGCCCCGTCCACGAAGGCGACGGATTCCCCGATGAACTCGGACCCATCGATCTGGTCGACCGCGCCGAGCCTGTCATAGAACGCCTCCTCCGTCATGCTCTGGGAGCCGTTCGGATACTCCACCTGGTAGGCCCCGTCCTCGACGCCGGTGACCAGCAGGTAGAATTCGCGTGTGAGCCCGTTGTTGTCGTACCTGGTCATGTTGACGTAGTCGCCCTCGGACAGGCTGCGTGTATCGGACAGCTGGGACAGCTCGAGCCCGTCAGCGCCCTCGAACAGGGATGTGCCGATCAGCTCGCACGTCGACCCGTTCTGCACGTACCTGTACTGCACGCCGTTCTCAGGACATATCCAGTATCTGACCCCGTTGGCATCCTCGTAGATGTTGCACGCCCTCTCTCCGAAGGCCGTGTCGATAGTCTCGGTCCCCACTAGGTCGTAACCTTCACCGCTGTCGCATACGATCATGTAGAACTGGTCGGTGCTGTCCATGACATAGGGGGCCCACATCGTCTTGTCCGAATAGGAGTTCACGATGATCTCGGGGGCCATGTCGTCCTCCGCGATCGTGAGCACATAGGTCCTTTCCCAAACGGTCCCGTCCGGTTCCGTCATTTTCGTTGTTATGAAGTCTCCGACCGATGGCTGGGAGACGGGCAACTCGATGCCGTCATCCGCACCATCGTCGGAATAGATGATGTATGTACCAAACGCCGCCAAGGCCACGACAATGACCACGACGGCGGCGATTGCCATCTTGTTGTTCATGATGAACTTCCATGATGACCCGCGCTGTTCGCGCCGGACATGGAGGTGTCATCGGATGGTGTGTATAACAGGGTTGGCGAGGATCTGTCGTCGGCCCCGTGATGCTCCCCATCCTCTACGGATGATCATCTCATCGAGAGGGCCACCTTCATGACGCCGTCGGATCTGGAGGCGAACAGCTCGTAGGCGGACATCACATCGTCGAACGGGAACCTGTGTGTGATGAGCACGGAAGGGTCGATCGCGCCCGATGATATCAGATCCATGAGCTCATTGCAGTGGGATGCGTCAACCCCGCCGGTCTTGAACACCAGGTTCTTCCCGTACATGACCGGGAGCGGCAGCACCTGCGGCTCCTCGTACATCGCAACCACGACGACGGTCGCGTTGGGCCGGGCGATCCTCCACGCCATCTCGAAAGTTCCCCTGCCTCCGGCCACCTCCATGACCGTGTCGGCCCCGCGGCCCTCAGTCAATGAGCGCAGCACCTCCTCCGGATCCTTCTCGGTGGGGTTCACGACGACGTCCGCCAGACCGTGGGCGAGTGCGAAATCAAGACGAGAACGGTCCGTGTCGATCATCACGACCGTCCCCGGACGGTGGGGGCGACAGCACATGGCGGTGCAGAGACCGGTCGGGCCGGCACCTATGATGGCCACCACGGAGCCTTCCTCTATGTCACCGATGTCGGCCGCCCAGTATCCGGTCGACAGCAGGTCCCCGGTGAACAGCGCCTGCTCGTCGGACACCCCGTCCGGGATCGGCGTCAGACCGTTGTCCGCGTAGGGGATCCTGACGTACTCGGCCTGCCCGCCGTCGATACGGCATCCTAGGGCCCAGCCTCCGGCGGGATCGGTGCAGTTGTTCACCCACCCCCTGCGGCAGAAGAAGCACTCTCCGCAGAACGTCTCCACGTTGACAGCCACCCTGTCGCCTGGGGAGACGCGCCTCACATCTGGGCCTACCTCCTCGACTATGCCGACGAACTCATGGCCGACGATGATGCCGGGGACGGCCCTGGGAACCGCCCCTGCCCTGATGTGAAGGTCGCTGGTGCATATCGACGCAGTCGTAACGCGGACGATGGCGTCTCTCGGACCCTTGATCTCTGGCTTCGGCCTGTCCCTGACCTCGAACCTCCCGTTCTCGACATAGACGACGGATTTCATGGACCTCCAATCGGACTCGGCATATTTCTGTTGAGCTAAGAAACGTCACTCCGGCATCCCGTCCGACCCCTTGCGCAGCAGAACCAACGATGAGATCCAGCTCACCAGAAGGCCTGCGACCGCAAGATACCTCCAGACACTGAACCCGACGTCGGCACTCACCAGCCCCGGACCGAACATGTCCTGGATTCATGACGGGACCGTGTCCACGGACGTGCCGCCCTCGAACCCCGGAGGCGCAGACGCCTGGATGGAGAAGCCCGAACCCACATCGTTTATCATCAGCAGTATGACCGCGGTCATGACGACGAAGACCACCTGCGTGGCCACATTGCCCATCCTCTCAGGGGCAATCGCCCACATCACTAGCAACACGGCGGAAACCAGTGCGAAGAAGAGGACTATCGTGCCCATCACCCCTCTGGGAACGGCATCGACTCCGTGCATGGACCTGACATCCCAGCCCGTCAGCGACTCGGACCCCTGGCCTGTGACCATGGTGGCATCCACGGTCACCCAGTCCAGGTACATCGTCGCTACCATCAGGGCGATCCCCACTGCCCATACGACGTACAGTGAATATCTGACTACATCGGAACGATCGATCGTAACACCCTCGTTACCATCGGCACGGTCTATTTTTAAATGGGGTCAATGGCTGGACGTGACATCCGAGGCCCCCATCCCCATGTAACTCCATAGAGCCAGATTGCATCCGAGAATATCCGTATGTCTGCGGAGTCGTGAGACAGGTTAATATAGAACCGCCGTCTATGAGGATTCCAGCACGGTCGAGGACGGTGCCTTTTTCCCATTATTAGGAGATTGACCAATGACAGCCGAGGACGCTCTTAAAACCGGTACTACGACAATCGGAATCAAACTGAAGGACGGAGTCATACTGGCCTCCGACCAGAGGGCGACAATGAGCAACATCATCGCTCACTCGCACGTCCAGAAGGTCTATCAGCTCTCGGACAACATCGGCATGACCATCGCCGGTGTGGTCGGCGACGCGCAGCTCATGGTTCGCTACATGCAGAGCGAGATCTCCATCTACTCCATGAAGAAGGGCGCCCCGATGTCCGTCACCGCTGCCGCCACCCTCGTGGCCAGCGTCATCCGCCAGGGATTCTACCTCGGCCTCATCGTGGGAGGGTACGACAGGACCGGAGGGCACGTGTTCAGCATCGACGGTGCCGGAGGATACATCGAGGACAACTACATGTCCGTCGGTTCCGGATCCGTGTTCGCCCTGGGATCCCTCGAGACCACGTTCAAGGAGAACATGACCAAGGACGAGGGCATCGATGTCGCCATCACCGCCCTCAACTCCGCCAGGAGGAGGGACAACTGCACCGGCGACGGCATGCTCGTCTCCTACATCGGCCCCGACGGCTACGAGGAGATCCCCGTCGAAGAGATCAAGTCAAGATGCGAGGCCCTGGGCTTCGCATTCCCGAACTGAGTTCGGATTCCGCAAACCGCTTCCAAACCGTTTCCATTCTAAACCGGTTCTAATTCAACTGATGAAAGCTGGATTCCCATGAATGTCGATAGACTGTTCGAGACGCTCACCGAAGAGGTGAAGAGGAACATGCCTCCGGACATAAAGATCAAGGAGATCAAGTTCGAGGGGCCGCTCGTGGTCGTCTACACCGACGAGTACGAGAAGATATCCGCAAACGACTCCGTGGCCAGGACACTGGCCCAGACCATCCACCGCAGGGTGGACATCCGTCCTGACCCGTCCAACCTCGAGGACCCCGCCAAGGTCGAGGAGAAGATCAGGAAGATGGTCCCGGAGTCTGCCAACATCTTCGACATCAACTTCATCGAGGAGACCGGCGAAGCACTCATAGAGGCCATCAACCCCAACGAGGTCGTGGGCAAGGAGGGACAGCTTCTCGCGAACCTGAGGAAGGAGTGCGGATGGAACGTCAAGGTCATCCGCGCACCGCCGATACCCTCCAAGACCGTCTCGGACGTCAGGGGATACCTCAGGGCCAACCACGACGAGCGTCAGGAGATGCTCACCCGCGTAGCGAGGAGGCTCGCCAGGCCGAAGCTCGAGGGAGAGCAGTGGGTCAGGGTCACCGCCATGGGAGGATTCAGACAGGTAGGGAGGTCATGCTCGCTACTGACCACCAGGGAGAGCAAGATCCTGATCGACTGCGGCCTGGACCCCGGCTCGGAGAACACCCCGTACTTCGGAATCCCCGAGGTCCAACCCCTGGACGACATCGACGCCGTCGTCATCACCCATGCCCACCTGGACCACTGCGGGACGCTGCCTGCCCTCTTCAAGTACGGATACAAGGGGCCCGTCTACTGCACCCCGCCCACCAGGGACCTCATGGCCCTGCTCCAGCTGGACAACATCAAGCTGGGGTTCGGCGAGAACAAGAAGACCCCCTATGAGGCGCAGCACGTCAGGCAGGAGATCCTGCACACGATCACGCTGAAGTACAACGAGACCACGGACATCGCCCCCGACGTGAGGCTCACGTTCCACAACGCGGGACACATCCTGGGTTCGGCCATCGCCCACTTCCACATCGGCGACGGCCTCCACAACGTCGCGTTCTCCGGCGACACCAAGTACGAGAAGACATGGCTGTTCAACCCCGCCACCAACAGGTTCCCGAGGTTGGAGACGCTGGTCATCGAGTCCACCTACGGAGGCCACAACGACGTCCAGCCCTCAAGGGCGGATGCGTCCGAGCAGCTCGGACAGTACCTGAAGCAGGCATCCGAGCACGGAGGCAAGGTCCTCGTGCCCGTCTTCGCTGTCGGAAGGTCCCAGGAGGTCATGCTGGTCATCGAGGAGCTCATGCGCAACGGCTCCATCCCCAAGATGCCCGTCTACCTGGACGGTATGATCTGGGAGGCCACCGCCATCCACACCGCATACCCCGAGTACCTCAACAGCCAGCTCAGGACACAGATCTTCCAGCAGAACGAGAACCCGTTCCTGTCGCCCATCTTCAAGAGGGTTGAGACCGCCGACATGAGGGAGGAGATCTGCCACTCGCCCGACCCGTGCATCGTGCTCGCCACCAGCGGAATGATGTCGGGTGGACCCGTCATGGAGTACTTCCGCGAGTGGGCCGACGACGAGAAGAACTGGCTGCTGTTCGTCGGATACCAGAGCGAGGGCAGCATCGGAAGGACCATCCAGAGAGGCAGGTCGGAGATCACGATGAACATGCGCGGGAAGCCCATCAACCTCAAGATCAGGATGCAGAGGGAGACTGTGGACGGGTTCTCCGGACACTCCGACAGGAAGCAGCTGATGCGCTACATCTCGTCCCTGGAGCCCAAGCCGGACAAGATCATCATCGGTCACGGCGAGGACAGGAAGTGCACGGACCTTGCGTCGTCGATCTACAAGAAGTTCGGCATCGAGACCAAGGCCCCGCTCAACCTCGAGACCATCAGGCTCAGATGAAACGCGTTCCACGCCGCAGGGCGTGTGCCCCTCCCGCCGGTCATGGGCGGCGGGAGGGGTTTTTCATAATTGGAAAGGCGGCTGTGCCGCCGTTTGTTCTCAGGCAGGGTTCCTGCGTCTCATGACGACGACCGCCGCCACGGCGATCACCAGGATCACGACGACCACGGCACCGATGATCAGCATCGAGCTGCCGCTTCCACTGCCATCGGGTTCCCCGAGCGCGTATGCCACTATGTCCTCGCCGTAACCCACCTGGTACTGGTCGCCGAAGGTCGGCACCATGTCCATCCTCTGTCCGTAGGACGTGATTCCAGACACGGGAGCGCTGTCGGTGAACGAGACCTTGGATTCCAACGGGGTGGATTCGCCGTTGGGAGCCAGAATGGATGCCTGCATCATGTACATCTTCGAACCGGACGCGGCGTCGTTGATGTATCCGACAGGGGTCTGGCCCATCTCGGACATCATGACCATCAGAGGCCCGGAACCGACCTCCTCCAGATCCACGGTGACGGATCCGGCGCTGTTGGTTACCGTCAGCTCGGTGACCGGTCCGGCGTTCCTGGTTCCCAGAAGCGTCGATGCGTCGGCGACGAAGAACACTCTGCCCTCACCGATGTCCACGGACAGTCCTCCCTCCACGGAGACGACGTCGTAGTCCGCAGGGGCCCAGAGCTCCTGGATCTCGGCGTCGTACCTGACGTAGTAATCCCCTCCGGGCATCGCTATCTGGATGCCGTCGAACCATCCGGCGAAGACCATTCCCGCCTGGGAGGTGCTCGCCTCAACGGTGACGGTGGTTCCGTAGCTGTACTCGGCAGCGGTTCCGTCGACGGTCAAGGTGAACGTCACCAGCCCCACGGGAACCGTGATCGTCCCCCCGCTCAGGTCGGTGAAGGTTGCCGTCCCGTCGTCGTTGAGCTCGTAAGGGACTCCGCCCTGGGCCGGGTCGTAGGGTTCGATTCCGAGGAAGTAGTTCTCAAGGTACATATCGGAGCAGAGGGCCGCCTCCGCGGACACGATGCGGGAGTCCTCGAAGTCGAAGGCGACGTCGTATCCGCCGTAGCCATCGACCGTGAAGGTGCGCTCCTGATCCGCGACGGTATGGACCCAGCCTCCGCAGACGTACGCGGTACCGTTGACCGTTCCGCCGTAGATGGCCAAATCGCCTATGTAGCTGTCGCGGAACTCGACGGTCATACCGTCGTACACGACGATACCAGACGAGACGAACGAGAGGCTGCCGTTCAGTGCCCTGTAGGTGTTGTGCCCGAGGGCGTAGACGTAGTCTCCAGAGATCTCCCCGTCCTGTGTGGAGGCGACGTCGGTAGCCTCGACGTATCCCTCGCTACCGTCCAGACCCAGGACGTCGGCACGGTACTGGTCGAAGGAGATCATCAGGCCCTCGGCCGTCGAGACCTCCATTCCCGTCACGGTCTCGGTGATGGTGTCCACAGATACGCCGGGACCGCTCGCGGTCATGCTGGCGACCTTGATGAACGACACGGTGGATCCGGTCATCTGCGCCTCGATACCCTGGAACTCCACTGTGCGCTTCTGATAGGTGGAGGCACCGATGGGCACCTGGACGTACATGGAAACGTAGTCGACGGAAAGGATGCTGATGGAGGATGTCTGGCTGCCAGTGGCCGAGATTGTCATGCCCCTGACCTCCGCACCGAATGCAAACGGGCTCCCGTCGGCACCCAGGTCGGCTCTGGCGGAACCGATTGATGCTTCCATGGAGATGCCGTCCGCCCCGATGCCGGCCGAGACCGTGAGTTCCTCGGTCAATGCGGTGGCGGATGTCGCGACGCCCTCGGAGACCGCTGTGTAGTGGACCGCGGCGGTACCGGACTCGATTGTCATGTCCGTGTCGGGGACCGTCTGCCCTGCCGCGAGGTCCATGGACACGAGTACTCTCGCGTCAGTGAGCGTGGCGCCCATGGTGAACACGACGCTACCGTCCACGGTCTGCGCCATGCCCAGGCCGAGCGAATCCACACCGACCTCGAACGGGGCCCCGTCGGCGCCTCCGTCGACGGAGACGGACCCGTCGGAATCCATAATCATACTGAAATCGGTGCTCAGACCGCTGATGTCCGCTGTGAGGGAGACCCCGCCGTAGGACATCGCCGCGTTCACGGAGTCCACGTCGATGGAGACGGGAACTGTCATGGATTCGCCATCCGTGCCGAGGGAGAACGTCATCCTCATGCCCTCCATGCTCATCTCGAGCATCTCCGGGATCGAGTACTTGCAGGACTCCACCTCGATGAAGGCGGGGCCGCTGCCGTCCATGTCCGTCAGGGACATCGCGCCGGTGGCCATGTCGATGTTCGCGCTCATCTCGAATGTCATCCCCGTCATCTCGCTGCCGAACGATTCGAACGGGAGCTGGATCTCTGGGTACATGGAGGAAATGATCCAGCTGGTCATCGTGCCGCTGGTGAACGGTATGTCCATGCTCATCGCGATGACCATGGCATCCTCGGAGAATTCCACCTGGGCCTCGGCCTCCTTGTCCGGGCCTCCCCTGGTCACACCTCCGAGCATCGTGACCTCGCCGCCGTCGCTTATGTCGACGCTGAAGCTCCCACTGGGCGCATCAGACAGGAGGTCCATGTCTAAGACGAAGTCGATGGTTCCGTCGAGACCTATGTCTATGGTCTCCGTGACCACGTACAGGTTGCCCATGTACGACACCACGGACCCGGGCATGAGTGTTATGATGGTCCCGGAGCCCTCCAGATGCGTGCTCCCGTTCACTGAGAGCACAGAGGCCTCCTGGAATACGAGCCTGCCCCCTTCGGTGAAGACGAGGCTCCTCCCATCGAGTTCGTAGGTTTCCAAGGCGGTGAACTCCATCGTCTCATCGATGGACTCAGCATCGGACGGGGCGGCCTCCGACGGCTCGGATGCCACAACCCTCCCCAGCGATACCGCGATCAGGACGGCCGCCGTTATCGTTTTCGCATTCATTCCATCACCTTACGAATTTTGCAAAGATCTTGCTATGATTCGTATCGGCTAGGACGTTATAATATGATGAGTACGAGCTTCCTGCGATAATCGTAATCAGCAGAGGACAAACGGTGGAGGTGGGGGTTTGAGACCCGTCCGGAGACGGGTCTCTGGAGTTTGAAAATCACCAGTTGGTGGCCCTGACCTCGAAGAAGGACTGGGCGTGCTTGCAGACGGGGCAGACTGCGGGAGCCTCCTCGCCGATGTGGATGTATCCGCAGTTGCGGCATTTCCACATGGTGACCTTGTCCTTCTTGAAGACCACACCGGTCTCGATGTTCTTCAGGAGGTCGAGGTACCTCTGCTCGTGGGTCTTCTCGATTCCACCGACGGCCTCGAAGAGAGCGGCGATCTCGGTGAATCCCTCCTCCCTGGCGGTCTCGGCGAACTCCTTGTACATGGTGGTGTACTCGTAGTTCTCTCCGGAGGCGGCGTCCTTCAGGTTTTCGATGGTCTTGGGAATCTTGTTGTCGTGGAGGGCCTTGAACCACAGCTTGGCGTGCTCCTTCTCGTTCTCGGCGGTCTCGAGGAAGATGTCGGCGATCTGCTCGTATCCCTCTTTCTTGGCCTGGGAGGCGTAGTAGGTGTACTTGTTCCTGGCCATGGACTCGCCAGCGAAGGCGGCCTGCAGGTTTGCTTCTGTTTTGGATCCTTTGAGTTCCATGATGCGACCTCTGGAGAGCACTATGCCGAGAAGGTATTTAACGATATTCAACGCCGTTACATCTATGTATGGATGTTAATAAAATTTATATATTAAATGTAGGAGGACCTGAAAATCCCAGCAGAGATGTTGGAGCCTGTGCACCTACATGAGATGTACATAGCAGGATGGGAGGAGCGATGGGGCTCACCGCTTCAGCTTCGCCATTATGCCCTTCTTCTTCAGGTTGCCGTCCTTGTCGAACTTCTCCCTCATGAGCTTGTCGTAGTTCTTCCTGAGGTTCAAGTCCCCCGGCTTGACAGACATCAGGTACTCGAGCTCCTCCTTCGCCTTCACGTAGTCCTTCACGTCGTTCAGGAGGAGGACCGTGTAGTTGAGGTGGTAGTCGTAGTTCCCGGGCTCCATGGCGATGGCCTTCTCGTAGTACTCGCGTGAGCGCTGGAAGTCTGTGATCTGGTGCCTGAGGAACCTGGCGTACTGGTTGTACATCTCCGCAGAAGGCTCAAGTTCCAGGATCCTGTGGAACTTCTCATCCGTCTCCTTGTTGTACTTCTTGTACTTCGAGAGGACCGTGACGGCGGCCTTGAGGGCATCCACGTTGTCCGGCTCGAGGTCCAGGATGGCGTCGATCTGCATCATCCCATACTTCATGTCGTCCAGCTTGTGGATGATGATGTCTGCGAGCAGCAGCCTCGGCTTCGTGTTGTGTGGGTCCATCCTGAGATATGCCTCGAGGGTGTCGACGGCCCCCTGTGTGTTCCCGCTCTCGGCCTGTCTCTTCGCCTTGCTCATGGCCTCGTACGCCGCATCGCTCATGAATGCCCGAGGGGTGCAATTACTATAAAGCCATGTCCGAGAAATCCACATGGGCCCCGTCGGGAATATTTTATTGTGGACGCACTTTCGCCCTGTCATGAAGGCCAAGAAAGCCGGCCTGTCCTTCCTGGGCGGACTGCTCATGACACTGTTCCTGGTGATCGCCGTGCCGATCATAGTGGACAGCTATGTCCAGAGGTACATCACGGACGTCGTGGGCGACACCACTTTCCTCACCCTGTCCTCCGACGTCATAGTCAACCTGCTCGTATGGGCGATAGTCATCGGGTTCGTCGTCCTGCTCGGGGCGGGCGGGATCCTGAAGAGATTCGGCATCTTCGGGGTCGTGGGACTCGTGGTCGCATACTGGATTCTCGGAGACGTCACGGACGCCTTCATACCGCTGGCGACCCTCGCCATAGTCCTGGTGATAACCAAGACCATGCAGATCAGGAAGCGCAAGAAATCGGAGCAAAACGGGCATAATCAATAGATGTAACATCGTTTACATAGGTTTGATTTATATACAATGAGTAAATCTGGATTTTTGCAGGGAAGTCTAGGGCTTTGCAGCCGCTCATCGTTTCCTCCTTTCCAGTATGATCGGGACCCATTGGGTCTCACGGACTGTCCCTGCGCTTCCCCTTCTCGAACTCCTCGCATATCTGCTCGCAGACGCTCGTCTCGAAGTTGTTCACGTAGAGCGCCGCATAGACAGCGGATGTGGCGAAGAGGGGGACCAGGAAGGAAACGTAGTTCATCACTATGTCCGCAGCGTTCGTGCCGAGGTAAACGGACAGCACGAACATCATCATGAACACACCGAGTGCCATGAATGTCGTGAAGAGCCTGCTCCTGGCCCCGATCCACAGGTAGTAGTCCCTGGGGGCGGAGGAGCGGATCTTGGCTCCCACCGACTTGACTATTATCCACGGAAGGACCAGCGCAGGGGTGAACATCGAGAGCATGAGCGTGACGGCCAGCATCGTGTACTCCCCCAGCTCCTCTATGAGTAGCGGATTGACGAAGATGTACGACGAGATCAAGATGCCCAGCATGAAGAGGTAGATCCAGAGCGTGAAGGCGGACGAGAAGTGGAACCTGTGGGAGTCCCTCTCGGGCTCGAGGACCACCTCCTCCACGTCGATTATGTCTGGGACCATGAAGAACTTCTCCGCCTTCCCCCTGCGGCCCGTGCCGGCCCTCGACTGAATCGACAGGAACACCCTGGACATGTACTGGCGCATGTACGCGCTGATGACGCTCAGCACCCCGATGGACGTGAAGTACACTATCGCGATGGTCGCGCCGAATCCGAGGAAGAACTGCGAGATGTCGTCAAGATATATGCCCAGGACACCCATCATGTCGAAGATGGCCTCCGCGAAGTAGACCTCCCCCATGAATATCCCGGACAGCCACATCATCCCTGCCATTATCACGGCGAAGATGAAGACCGCCCAGTTGTTGAACACCCCGCGGTCCATCATGATCAGGCAGGGCACGCCCAGTACGGCGAAGCATGTGACGAACACCAGGCACAGGACCTCCACGAGATTGGAGAACGAGAACTCGACGTAGAGCATCCCACATACCCAGATGATCAGACACGCCACCACGAAGTATGGGAAGATCTTTATCAGGAGCTGGTCGCGACCGGGGACCTTCCTGATGGCGTCCCTCTTGGGCGGCAGCCTCTCGGCGGCGTGGTCGATCCTTTCGTTGAAATCCTCATTCTTCTCGGAGAGCCAGCGCCTGCGCATGTATCATCGGAAGAGGTCATAGGATAAAAGGTGAGCACCTCCTGTGCGCCGAATTCCCGACATTCCTCCGAGATATTTTATCTGGCTAATCAGATGCGCGGGCTATGGCAGAGCACAGCGGTCTCAAGAACCGCGGATACACGGCAGCTGACGTCGAGGACCGCCGCAAAGCGGCGGAGGAGTTCACTGGAGCCAGCCTTGACACCGTATCCAAGTATGGATTCGACCCGGAGACCGCATCGAAGAACATCGAGAACATGATCGGGACCATCCAGATCCCACTCGGATACGCAGGGCCTGTGAGGATAACAGGGGAGTACGCCGACGGCGACTTCCTCGTCCCCCTGGCCACTACGGAAGGGGCACTGGTCGCCTCGATCTCCCGCGGAATGTCCGTCATGAACGACGGCGGAGGCGTGAGGACCATGGTCTGCGCCGACGCGATGACCCGTGCACCCGTGCTCAGGGTGGAGGGGATAGAGCACTCCAAAAGGGTGATGGCCTGGATAGAGTCCCACAGGGGTGACATCGACGAGGCCGTTGCATCCACAACCAGCCACGGGAGGCTCTCCAGGATAGACATGTATCCGGACGGGAGGAGCCTGTTCCTGAGGTTCGCCTTCGAGACCGGGGACGCGATGGGTATGAACATGGCCACGATCGCCTCCGAGGCGGTCTGCCGCCTTCTCGAGAAGGAGACCGGCGCCGTCATGATCTCCGTATCCGGGAACATGTGCTCGGACAAGAAGCCGGCCGCCATCAACATGATCAACGGGCGCGGGAAGACCGTCGTCGCCGAGGCGAGGATACCGAAGGAGGTCGTGGAGAGGAGGCTGCACACCACGTCCGCAGCTGTCGTCGAGACCAACTACAGGAAGAACCTGCTCGGCAGCAGCCTCGCCGGGACTCTGGGCGCCAACGCCCACGCCGCGAACATGGTCGCCGCGCTGTACATCGCGACAGGGCAGGACCCCGCCCAGGTCGTGGGAGGCAGCATGAGCGTCACATCATGCGAGGACGTCGACGGGGACCTATACATATGCGTCCGCATGCCGACTGTGGAGGTAGGGACCGTCGGAGGCGGCACAAGGCTGCCATGCCAGCGTGAGGCACTTCAGATGATCGGCTGCCTCGGCGACGGCAAGTCCAGGAAGCTCGCGGAGATAGTCGCGGCCACGGTCCTCGCCGGGGAGCTCTCCACGCTGGCAGCACAGGCTGCCGGACAGCTCGGCAGCGCCCATGCCGCCCTGGGGAGATGAGGAGGGAAGCTCCTCCGATCCCACCCCCGTGCGACCGCCGGGGGCGCTTCAATCCACTGCGCACGCGTGTTTCTTATAGGGCGTCCCCGATTGGGGCGTCATGCCTTTGATCAACTTCAAGTACAGCGACCTGTGCAACATGCTGGGGCAGAAGGTTCCCCAGGAGACGCTGGTCCAGAGGATCCCGATGATCGGTGCCGACATGCACGACACCGAGCCGGGATGCGAGGACATGGACGTCGAGTTCTTCCCTGACCGCCCCGACCTCTACAGCGTCGAGGGTCTTGCCAGGGCGCTGCGCGCATTCCTGGACATCGAGCCCGGGATGAAGAGGTACGAGGTCGCCGATGGGGACGTGGAGGTCACCGTCGACCCGAGCGTGAAGGAGCTCAGACCCTGGTTCCTCTGCGGGGTTGTCAGAGGCGTCGACATAGATGACGAGTTCCTCAGGTCCATGATGGAGCTTCAGGAGAAGCTGCACATAACCATCGGCAGGAAGAGGAGCAAGCTCGCCATCGGCATCCACGACCTCAACAAGGTCGAGCCCCCGTTCGTCTACAAGCTCGCCGACCCCCATTCCGTGAGATTCGTGCCCCTCGCCATGGATGAGGAGATGGATCTTGCCGAGATCCTCGAGAGGAACGAGAAGGGCAGGGCGTACGCGCACCTCCTGGACGGATTCGACAGATACCCTGTCATCCTGGACAGGAACGGCTCCGTGCTGTCATTCCCCCCGATCATAAACGGTGTCCTCACGACCGTCACGGTCGGAAGGCACGACCTGTTCATCGATGTCACGGGCAACGACAGGAAGGCGGTCAAAGGGGCCCTGGACATCGTCGCGACAGCTCTCGCCGAGCGTGGCGGAAGGATTGAGACGGTCATCATGCACGACGGCGACGAGACCTTCCGCTCGCCCGACCTGACCCCCACCAAGAGAAAGTTCTCCGCATCCGCATGCGACAGGTTCCTGGGAACGACGCTCGGCCCCGAAGGCATGGTCGAGTGCCTCCGCAGGATGGGAATGGACGCGGTCGCGGACGGGGACGAGATCGAGGTCACCATCCCCAGCGTCAGACTCGACATCATGCACGATGTCGACATCTACGAGGATGTGGCCACGGGCTACGGGTTCGAGAGGTTCGGAGGCACATACAAGCTGGACCAGACCTCCGGAGCGCTTTCCCCCCTGACCACCTTCTCGGACAACCTCAGGGACGTGATGGTCGGACTCGGTTTCAGCGAGGTCACCACCCTGACCCTGAGCAACCAGAACGACGAGTTCGGGATCTCCGGTCTGCCGGAGGTCGACGTCGTCAGGATCCTCAACCCCATCACGGAGGACCACACATGCCTCAGGCCATACCTGATGCCCAGCCTGATAAGGATCCTGAGGCACAACAAGCACAGGGATCTGCCCCAGAGGATCTTCGAGATCGGCAACGTCGTCAGGGACAACCACACCCAGCCCCGCCTCTGCGCCATGGCCACCGCCTCCAAGACATCGTTCACGGAGATCAAATCCCTGACCGAGTCCGTCCTGAGAGAGATGGGACTCGCATACACCATAGAGCCCTGCGACCTCGCAACTTTCGTTCCCGGAAGGGGAGCCAGGATCATGCTCGACGGGAAGGAGATCGGGATCTTCGGGGAGATGGCGCCGGCAGTCGTCGTCGCCTACGAGATCACCCATCCGGTCATATTCATGGAGCTCGAGCTCGAGCCCATCGTGGCTATGAAGAGGGACACCCTGTTCTGAGGGATTGGCATGGAAGTAGGAGACAGATTCCCGGATTTCGTGCTGAAGGATGAGAACGGAGAGGAGTTCGACAGCAGGATGCTGGACGGTGTGAGGCATATCGTCTACTTCTATCCGAAGGACAACACCCCCGGATGCACCAAGGAGGCGGTTGAGTTCACAGCCATGGTGCCGAAGCTCATGATGCGCAACATCCCGGTCATAGGCATCAGCAAGGACTCCCCCGAGTCCCACAGGAAGTTCATGGACAAGCAGCAGCTGAAGATCAAGCTGCTCAGCGATCCTGACCACGAGCTGATGGAGAAGGTGGGCGCCTGGGGCACCAAGATCTCCTACGGCAAGGAGACGGTCGGGACGATCCGCTCGACGTTCCTCATCGGAAAGGACGGGAGGATCGAGGCGGTCTGGCGCAACGTCAAGGTCGCCGGCCATGTGGAGAAGGTCACGGAGTGCGCTCTCTCCAAGTTCAGATCAGAGTGACTTGTCCATCTCCCTGAGGATCTCCCCTGCGTCCGCGATGAGACTGAGATCGGCGTAGTGGTGAATCGGCGCGTCGGGATCGCTGTTCACAGCGATCACCCTCTTAGCACCGGCCATCCCAATCCTGTGCTGCACGGCGCCGGAGATCCCGAAGGCTATGTACAGATCCGGTGCCACCGTCCTCCCGGACATGCCCACCTGCCTGGAACGGGGCATCCAACCCTTCTCCACGAGGGATCTGGAGCAGGACACCATCCCGCCTACCTTCGATGCCACCGATTCGGCAACATCAATGAGCGACCTGTCGCGTATCCCGTCTCCGAGGGATATGAGGATACGGGCGTCGCGTATGTCCGTCCCGGCCTCCGTGACCTTTTCCTCGGATACGATCTCCTTGAGATCCCCTCCCTTGAACTGCCAGTAGATCGCTGTCCCGGTGCCATCCTTCTCCTCCGGCATCGGGAAGGTCCACGGACGCACCGTGGCCATCTGCGGGAACCTGGTGCACTCTATATCGGCGATCAGATTGCCCCCGAACGCGGGACGGGTCATGATCACCCTGCGACCGTCGGCGGTGAGCGAGGTGCAGTCGGCGGTGAGTCCCGTGCCCAGCTCTGAAGCTATCCTGGGGGCGAGCTCCCTACCGCGGGGCGTTGCCCCTATCAGGACGGTGGCTGGCTCTATGCGCTTGATGAGCGAGACGATGCATGCGGAATAGCTCTCGGGGCGGTATGTCTCCAGGTCCTTCTCCCTCACATGGTACAGAGTGTCCACCCCGCATCCGAACACCCTGGGATACAGGCTCTTGACCTCTGGCCCGCCGAACACGACGGCGAACACGCGTCCGTCCGAGAGCCTCCTGGCGGCTCCCAGGAGCTCTGCGCTCACGTCCGCCATCCTGATGCCGTCCGCAGCCTGCTCCGTCTCGATCCACACCAGCACGCCGTCGGCGGTGGACTGGTTCAGGTTGTAGACAGAGAGCATCCCCGGCGGCAGCCTGTCCGGATCGTCTGAGCCGCAGGATGAGCATGAAGAGCATGATCCGCCTGAACATTCGCTCATCTTACCGCCTCCAGCTCGTCGATGATGAATCCCGCCCCCTTGTGAGGGTCGGTGATCTCCACCTTGCGGTTCCTCCTGGTGCCGGAGGATGTCCTTGTGGAGACGATCTTCGTCATGGAGCCTTTGAGTCCCACGGAGTAGACACCTAGGCCTACGGCGACCCTGTCGACCTCCTTGATCTCCGCATCCCTGGCCCTGAGATAGTCGCCGATGGTCGGCAGGACGCCGTTGGGATCCACGGCGGAGAACGAGACCACCGAGCCCAGGGGGACCCTGGAGGTCCTCCTCATGTCCCCGTAGTCCTGAACGGCGACGAAGGAACCCCCATCGATGTCCAGCGACTCCGTGTAGGCGAACTGCTGGACCCCCAGCTGGGCGGCGACCTCGTACGGCACCTGCCCCGTGTCCCCGTCGATGGCCTGCCTGCCGAAGACATACAGATCCGCATCGGGACAGAACTTCAGGATGAACGCGGTGATCGTCCTTGCCGTGGCCCAGACGTCTGCACCGGCGAAGCCCCTGTCCGTGAGGAGATAGGCCTCGTCCGCACCCAGCTCCAGGCATCTGCGGAGGGCTTCCGCCGCCTGGGGCGGACCCATCGTGAAGACGGTCACGGTGTCCTCCTCTCCGCGCATCCCCAGGATGCGCATAAGGGCGTACTCGTCGTACGGATTCAGTATGGAGGGGACCCCCGCCCTCACCAGCGAGCCGTTCTCGTCCACGGACATCTCCATCGTGTCCGGGACCTGCTTCACAGCGACCACGTATCTCATTCCCGCCCCCCCAGTATGTTGCCGCGACAGAGGATGTCCTTGGGATCGAGGATCGACTTGACCCTGCGGATCTCCTCGACACCCTTCTCGCCGTACATGAGAGTCATGTAATCGGTCTTGATCTTGCCTATGCCGTGCTCCGCACTAGGGGATCCCCCGAGCTCGACGGCCTTCTCGGCGAACCTCTGGTAGACCTGCTTGGCCTTGTCGAAGTCCTCCATCGACTTCAGGATGATCTCAACATGGGGATGGTTGTTCCCTATGTGTCCGAACACAACGTACTCGAGGCCGGCGGAGTCCAGCTGCTGTGTGTAATAGGACATCATCTCGTCCGCTGCCTCGTCGGGGACCGACATGTCGGTGCCCATCTTGTGAATGCCTGGCATCTCCCCCTTGAGAGAAGCCACGTACTCGAATATCGACCTGGGGATGGAGTGCCTGAGCTCTCTCATCCTGTCGCGGTCCCGCGCCTCGTGGCCGCACCAGGAACGCTCCAGGGAGCCTCCGTGCCTTCCGGCGATCTCTGAGACCCTGGAGTACCTCTCGCGGATGTCCTCCGTCTCCTGCATGTCGAAGAACAGAGCCGATCCAGCATCGTCAGGAAGCCTGGGCACCCTTATCATCGCAGGATCAGACTCCATGACCCCTCTGATCAGATCGAGCGACTTCCCGTCCATGTACTCGAGGAACTCCGGGTCGACGAGGGGGTCCTCCCTCATCTCGCGGACGGCGGCGAGGCATTCCTCGTCGGTATGGAAGAACAGGATGTTGGAGACGAGGGGGTGCCACGGAGCCAGGTAGACGTCCGCCTCTGCGATGATCCCGAAGATCCCCTCGGAACCGACGAACATGTCTATGAGGTCCATATCCTCATGGAACATGGGTCCGGCGGCGTTCTTCACCCCTGTGTTGAAGTCGTAGGACGGTATGTCGAAGGAGAAGTACGACCGCCCAGCAGGGAAGCTCATACGCCGCCCCTCCGCCTTGTACTCGCCCCTCTTGAAATCTATGAACTGCCCCTCCGGAAGGACGATCCTGAGCCTCCTCACCCAGTCGCGTGTCGGACCGTACTTGTACGTCCTGGGCCCGGATGCGTTGCATGCGATGTTCCCTCCGATCGAACCGCTCATCTCCGTCGGATCGACGGGGTAGAAGTACGGCACCGGCTCGGATGCCAGCCTCTCCCTGGCCCCCTCGGTCACATCGATGAGGTGCGAGAAGTCCCTTGACCGGAGAACCCTGTTGATCTCCTCGATGGTCGTGCAGGGCAACACCCTGAGGAAGTATCCCCTCTCGTCGATGCCGATGCCGATCACCCCGGTCATGCGCTCGAGGGACAGGACGTCGCCTTCGAGCGGCACGCATCCTCCGCATACTCCTGTCCTCATGGCGCTCACGGTGACCGGGTTGCCCTTGTAATTGTTTACCCTCATGACCTCCCTGAGCTCCGACTCGTCCACGGGGATTATGACGTGCTCCCCCTTCCCGGTCATCTTCGACTCGTCGGTCAGATACTTGGAGTCGCTGCGAATCCTCTGTCTGTAGAACATCTCACTCATCCCATATGCGCGGAATCATGGCCGCGATGACCGACTGCTCGGTGAGGGTCTTGCGGTCTATCAGCCCCTTGCTGAGAAGGCCCACCGCCCCCTGCTTCTTCCCGATGTCGGTGTCGCCGTAGACCTCGTGAACGGCGTCGCCGACGGTCATGCCACCCCTCACCAGACCGGCGATGCTGTCGGGGTACCTGAACCCGGAGCCCTGGCCGTACGTCTCCCGGCCGTCCCTGGATACGATGGTGCAGTGCTGCACGTCGTAAAGGCCGTCGAGCATCTCGAAGACCCCTGCCTCTATCCCGACCCCCATGTCGTGGTCCCCCAGGGCGGCCAATGCGCGGTTCCTGGACCCCTCATGGGTCTGGGACTCGAAGGGCTGCGGGGGGACGCCGCTGGGAACGTCCACCGCGGTGATCCTCACCTCGCCGTAGACCCTCTCCATGACGGTGCGTACGGCGGACACCTTGACCTGGTTGAGGGACCCCACGGCGATATCGACGACATCCCTGTGGCCGGACCTCCCGTACTCCCCTCTGAGGATGGAGGACGAGCTTATCTTGGAGCCGTCGTCGGCCCTGACAAGGGGGACGACGGAGACCTCCATCGGCCTCAGTCCGCGGGACACCCTCCTGTCGTTCAAGACCCTGGCGTTCCCCAGGGTCTCCTCGGATACGACCAGGACATCCACATCGTCCATGACGTTGTCCGGGCCGTAGATGTCATCGATCTCGAAGAGCGAGTGCTCCCCGAGCTCGGAAAGATAGGCCTCCAGCTCGGCCCTCCTGATCCCCATGGGGACGGAGGTGCCCCTGGATGACGACGCCATGCGGTCGGAGGTGATCCCGACGACGACCTGGTCGCCGATTTCGAACGCCCTGCGCAGGAGCGCCCTGTGCCCGTCGTGCAGGACGTCGAACGTTCCCGCGACGGCTACCCTGGTCATCCGCTAGCACCGATGTAAAGGGCCACGAACACGATGGTGACCGCCACGATGGCCACCCAGATCAGTCCCAGTTTCCTCAGCTTTCCCTTGACCTCGTCGCCGGCGGTGTCCTTGCAGGACTGGCTGCAGAACTGCCCCTCTCCGACGAACGCCTTCCCGCAGTTGACGCAGTGCCTGTGCTGCGGGATCCTCTCTACGGTGTCTGCCATGTTTCCACCTCATTCCGACCTGCGGTCGACCTCGTTGTGAACTATGATCATGCAATGGTCCGCATGGAGGCTGAGCGGCCCTATGCGGATCTTGTCCGGACCGTACGACAGCAGCTCTGACTCCTCCTCCCCGGTCAGGTCGCGGTTGTCGCCCAGGACGAACACGGGGTTCTCCGGGAACCCGTAATCCCTGCAGTCGACGCCGTCCTCCTTGAGATAGACGAAGCTCCCCTTCTCCGAGAGCTTCCTGAGGACGTCGGAGAAGGACATCCTGGTGACATACACCCCGGGAGAGGATTTGACCTCCTCCCCGTCGGCGACCGGCTTGAGCAGTGCGTTGCGGATGAGCGATGCCGTGCTTCTCTCGTCCGGGTTCAGGTATCTGAGCTCCTCCCCCTTGAACACGACTGTCTTCGGCGGGTCGTCCCCTCCGAGCAGCACCAGGTAGGCCTCCACATCCTTGCGGAGGTTGTGGCTCAGGAAGAACGCCGAGTTGACGCATCTGACGAGGATGTCGAGCCTCCCTGCGCCTCCGGCTATGTCGTCGAGCTTGAAGTCCCCCGTGGAGACCGCCCGGTGACCTGTGATGACGAAGTACCTCATCCGGATCCCTGCAGTTCCTTGAGACTGTCGAGGTCGACACCGGACATCTGCTTGAGCATCTGCTTGCGCATCTTGCGGTCCTTGCCGAAGGTCGTCATCGTCTTCTTCATCGTGTTGTACTGCTTGAGGAGCTCGCGCACGTCGTGCGGCGTCACGCCTGCACCGTTGGCGATCCTCTCGATCCTCTTCGCCTTGATGAGGGACGGGTCCTCCTTCTCCTGGGCCGTCATGGAGTCCATGATAGTGCGGAAGACCTGGAGCTTCCTCTGGGACGCGTCGAAGTCGATCTGGCCGCTCATGTCGCTCATCCCGGGGAGCATGGTCATCAGCTTCTCGAGCGTCCCCATCTTGCCCACGGCGGACATCTGATAGTACATGTGATTGAGGTTGAACTTGCCCCTCATCATGTCCTCGGCCATCTCCTGGGCCTTCTCGGGGTCGTCCATCTCCTCTGAAGCCATCTGCACGAGGGTGCCTAGGTCCCCCATCCCCAGGAGCCTCCCGATGAACCTCTGCGGGTCGAAGGCCTCCAGGTCGCGTATGTGCTCCCCTGTTCCCATGAACACGATCCTAGCGTTGGTCTTGGAGATCGCGGAGAGAGCACCTCCTCCCTTCGCGGTTCCATCCATCTTCGTGAGGATGACGCCGGTGACGCCAACGGCATTGTGGAACGCCTCCGCCTGCGGGCCGGCCTGCTGTCCGACCTGCGCATCCAGGACCAGGATCCTCTCGTCCGGCTTGGCCACCTCTGCGATCCTCTTGATCTCGTCGATGAGGTCATCCTCGAGGGCGTGCCTTCCGGAGGTGTCGATGATGACCATCTTCTTGTCCTTGAAATGCTCGAGACCGTGTTTGACGATGAGCGCGGCGTCCGTCTGGCCGGGTTCCCCGTAGACCTCTACGCCGACCTTCTCGCCCAGCTGCTTCAGCTGGTCCAGGGCGGCGGGCCTGTAGACGTCCGCCCCTATGAGGCCGACCGTGAGGTTCTTCTTCGAGAAGTAGAGGGCCAGCTTCCCGGTGGTGGTGGTCTTTCCCTGTCCGTAGAGTCCGACCATCATTATGGTCTGCGGCTTGACGGCGATCCCCGGGACGTCGCTGTTGACCATCCTGACGAGCTCCTCGCGGATGATCCTGACCACATGGTCCTTCATGCTCCTGCCGGCCTCGGGGGCCTCGTTCAGGGCACGCTCCTTGACGCGGTTGGTCACATCCAGGACCAGCCTGACGTTGACGTCAGCCTCCAAAAGGGCGCGCTGGAGATCCTTGCAGATGTCCTTGATGAGTTCCTCGTCGACAGACGACGCGCTACCGATGCGTCCGAGGACGTTCCTCAGGGATTTTCCCAATCCTTCCAACACCATTGTTAATCGTGCGACAGATTAACGCGCGCGTTATAAATGTATGTGCGAGTGGCACGGAGAATCAGTAGGGTGTGGGGATAGGCCAGAATATAAGAAGGGATGGGATGCACTCTACAGCCTGGCCTTATCCCAGCAGTCTTTGATAAGTTGGTACTGTATAAATACTTTATTCAAAAAATAAAGCATTCAGTTTAAAAGTTAACGATAGTTGATTGAAGTTTAAGAGGGGCTGGTGCCCCAACCCCCCTTGGATTGGTAGTCTCAGAGGTATCCGGACTTCTGGAGGGCCATGAGGTCCTCGGTGGAGAGCTTGTCTCCAGCCTTGAAGCGCTCGAAGATCTCCTTGGCCTCCTTCTTGCCCTCGCTGTCCGACTTCTTCTTGCGGACGGAGTTCTTCTTGTTCCTGAAGTTGGAGGCATCCCTGTCCATCTCGTGGACGGACTTGATCTGCTCGATGTGCTTCTTGTGCTCCTCGTCGGCGGCCTGCTTGCACTCGACGAACTTCGCCTGTGCGGCGTCGGCCTCCTTCCTGAGCCTGTCGGCCTGCTCGTAGAAGCCGATCATCTTGTCGTGAGCGGCCTGGGCCTTCTCGGCGTACTCGGACACCTGGTGGTGGTAGACCTCGGCCTCGGCCTTGGCGTCCCTGAGCTGCTGGACGAGGTTCTTGACCTCATCGTTCTGCTCGTAGACCTTCTCCCTCTCCTCGATCTGCTTGGCAAGGACTGCGATCTGCTTGATGATCTCGTTCTCCTTGTCCTTTCCGAGGGGCTTGGTCATCTGGGTGTACTCAAGATCCTGGAGCTGTTTCTTCAGCTGCTTGACGGGAACCTCGTTCTTCTCGTCGGACTTCTCGTTCCTGTAGGGGGCGAGCTGCTCCTTGAGGGCGGTGACCTTCTGGTTCCACTCGTCCCTGAGCTCCTTCGTCTCCCTTACTTTCTGGTTGAGCGAGTCGCGCTCCTCCCTGCACTTGCCGGCCTCGTCGACGAGCTCCCTGACCTGGGCGTTGAGGGCATCCCTCTTAGCTTTCCACTCCTTGGTCTGGTTGTTGAGCTCGTCCCTGAGCTTCCTGTGCTTCTCGGCATCCTCATTGATGATGTCGCGCTTCTCCTCGAGGGCCTCAATGGTCTCTTCGGAAACAGCTTCTGCCTGCTCTGCAGTCTCCTCAACAGCGGGGACGGCTTCAGTCGTTTCCTGCACCTCTGCTGCCTGCTGCTCTACCTGAGAATCCTGCTGCTGAACTTCCTCCACAAAATCTTCCATAAATTTTCACACCTGTATTCGACGCGGCCATGATCGGAAGCATGGCCCACTTCACGGACGGCTATATGGATTTTCCTTATAAGGATTTCCGTCCTTTGTAATGATGTTACCTAAATAAAATAGTGAGAGGGGCTTTCAGAGGCACCACGCTGTGGGCCGATGGGACCACGATATATAGAATGATGCACGCCTCCATCCTCGGGCATCCGTCCCGGTCGAAGGCATATTTTATAATAGAGACAGTCAATCGCCGAACCGATTCACATGAGCAACGTCTGTCCCCTTGACTACCGCTACGGCCGCGAAGACATGAAGGCCGTCTTCAGCGAGGAGAGCCGCATCCACTACCAGATGCAGGTCGAGGCCGCACTGGCCCGTGCCCACGCCTCCCTCGGAACGATCCCACAGGAGGCCGCCGACGAGATCACCAGGGTCGCCAGCCTCGACGTCGTGAGCGTCGACAGGATCAAGGAGATCGAGAAGGACACCAGGCACGACCTGATGGCCATGGTCAAGGCGATGACTGAGAAATGTCAGGGGGACGCCGGGAAGTACGTCCACCTGGGCGCGACGTCCAACGACATCGTCGACACGGCGACGGCCCTGCAGATGAAGGCCGCCCTCGAGATCGTCATGGAGGACGTGGACAACATGATCATGGTCCTGGCCAAGATCGCCAAGAGGGAGAGGGACACCCTCGAGATCGGAAGGACGCACGCTCAGTTCGCTATCCCAATCACCTTCGGATTCAAGATCGCAGGATACATCGCAGAGATGCTGAGGCACAGGGAGAGGATCATCGAGGCCATGCCCAGGATCTGCGCCGGGAAGATGGCAGGTGCCGTCGGGACCGGTGCCGCCCTCGGAAAGAACTTCTTCGAGATCCAGAAGAGGGTCATGAGGGACCTGGAACTCACCTACGAGCCCGCTGCGACGCAGGTCGTCGGCCGTGACAGGTACACCGAGTGCATCTGCATCATGGCCAACATCGCCACCTCCCTGGAGAGGTACGGCACCGAGATAAGGAACCTCCAGAGGTCCGAGATCGGAGAGGCCGCAGAGTACTTCGACGTCAAGAAGCAGGTTGGGTCCTCCACCATGGCCCAGAAGAGGAACCCCATGAACTCCGAGAACGTCTGCGGCCTGGCCCGCGTGATCCGCGGCTTCGTCACACCCACGTTCGAGAGCCAGGTCCTCTGGCACGAGAGGGACCTGTCCAACTCATCCACCGAGAGGTTCACGCTCACACACGTCTTCATCCTCCTCGACGAGATACTGAAGAAGATGACATGGGTCTTCGACGGGCTCGAGGTCCGCCGCGACAGGATGCTCGAGAACATCGAGTCCTCCAAGGGACTCGTCATGGCCGAGCCCCTGATGATGAAGCTCACCGAGAAGGGCATCGGCAGGCAGGACGCGCATGAGATCATCCGCAGCTCC